>Ga0213825_1000425_pt1 | contig 30730 bp, 34 predicted proteins | sample MC6MC0900MG_FD_179896 | JGI IMG/M metagenome (GOLD analysis project Ga0213825, IMG submission 179896) | Enriched soil aggregate microbial communities from Iowa State University, Ames, United States - MC6-MC0900-MG | ecosystem: Environmental > Terrestrial > Soil > Unclassified | place: USA: Iowa...
ACACCATCCCGCTGCAGCTGCTGTCTTACTACGTGGCGGTGCTCAAGGGCACCGATGTGGATCAGCCACGTAACCTGGCGAAGTCGGTGACTGTGGAATAACCGACGGTAATTGATGGTTGTAGAACTGGATTTAGAGAATTAAAACTGTCGCAGGATAATTAAAACTGTCGCAGGGACTGGTGAGAGCTCTCTCATCGTCTCCTGCGGCCGCCGGCCTTTCACCCGACTCCGTCACCTCCAGCTATGGACCGGCCAAGCATGCTGCTGCGAATTCAACCTGATGAAAGCCTTCGTTCGTATGTTGAACGAAACCTTTACCTACAACTGCATAACCCTGATCTGGATTTCCTTAAAGAGCCATTTTTTCGTTATTACTGCTGGGGTGGCCGTCAGGTAAAAATCCTTGCACGCATTATGGGATGGCATGGTTGTTACGGTTTTAATAAGATGTTGCATTTGCACACATTTTTCCCTTTTACGAGCGTACTGAAATCCCAAAAGAATCTGTCGTACTCTGGAAGTAATTTTATTTATGATTCATATAAGGTCGATTCTTTAGCGGATAAACGATCCTACTGCCCTCTTTGCGTGAATGAAGACATCAAGCGGATAGGCTATTCATACTGGCGACGTCTCCATCCTCGTATAAAAGTCTGCGCCAAGCACAACATTAACTTGCTCACTAACTGCCAATTCTGTGAAAAGCCTTTCTCCCGCGATGGCCACCCTGTCCACGTGATGTGGAGTGGTTGTGCTGGTCGCAGTCTAGGCGATGCTGAGCCTACGGTGAACGAGGATCCCCGCGGTCTGCGGCTGGCTCAGTTCTTCGAAGGAATTTGCTCGATCGAGCATTACCTCCCAGCGGAAACGGCGTCGCTTCTTTTTAGGAAGAGGCTTAGAAACTTCGATTGCACAGTCTTGGACCAAAGGCTTAGGCAAGATATAGAGGCCATTGCATTCGAAATTGATTCAGACGGTCGTACAAGCAACAAATATATCGTGAGTGGAGGAATGACTTACGCGCTGCTTGAGTTGTTGTCGATCGTTTACGATGATTTTGATCAGTGCTTGAATGATATATTGAACCTTGAGACCAATTTGCTACCCATCGATTCAAGTTGGAATACTTATACGGTTCGCAGTGGTGACTATGATCACTTCGTAGAGGAAGATTATCGTCTTGGCTTAAGTTCATGGTTGTGCAGGGATATAGTCGGTTACTTACGGTATCCGTTCCGCGATTATCGACCAAAAATTTATCCCTGCTGTAACCTACCTCATCCTCGACGCAAGGGGCATCAATTACAGCCCGAGCGGGTTGGGACTTCACTCCCTGGCGTTCCTCGACTGGGGTCAACCGGTTGGGCTCCAGTGACGAAGCCCAAATCCTCGCTGGGGTACCAGTCATCCATCAACGATGCTTGTAGCCTACTGTTGCAGTAATGTAGGCCTTACCCTCGCGTTCAGCGTGATAACGGAGGCCGTATGCTTTCGATTGACCTGCTCGGTCCATGTTCTTCCGCTGCTCCCCGTTGCTGGAGCGGACAGTACCGTTGTTCCGTTGCGCGTCGAAGGCAGGTCCAGAGCTTGGCCGCACATGTCCTGGGTAACGAACGTATAGCTAATGAATGGCTCATGCGGCCAGCAATTGGCCTAGGCCGAAGGACTCCCTGTGGCCTTCTGGACGACGCTCAAGGCTATCGCCAGGTCTGCGACCATCTCATCCGGATCGAATACGGCGTTTACTGCTGAGGCGGAGTGACTCGCGATTGCAGGGAACTGCACCTTATTACGAACCTCTTCCCACCGGATGGGGGAGCTTTTAGGCACACTGACTTGTTGTGGCCCCTTCAGTAAGCAAAGAGCTGAGGGGTACTTAGTACTGATGTTTCTATCGTTGACCTGAATGTTGGCGTCCACGAATTAGTAGCGCATTTTTGAAAAATTGCCGTAATGAAAAATTCTCCTTACGGAGCATGAGTCTTATTTTGCTTGATATAGAAGCTCTTAAAATATAACTCCAGTATAAAGGTGTTAGCTACTTGCACAATTCCGAAATGAACTGCCTAGTCTTAGGGTAGTGAGATTTCTGTTCAAGCGAAGAAAAAAGGTTCGGCACCATTTGGTACAGGTCGCGTTTACGAAATTTCTTGAGGTCGGCAGAAGGCGTTGCCATCGACTTCTTAATCAATTCTAGTAATTGTTCATCCCGCGCCTCCCAATCAATCGTCACGTGATTACCGCTTCTACCACTCGGACATGATTTCGTTTCTAACATTAACCATGGGCGGTCGTTTCGATAAAGCCAAGCATATATATTTGGAATATGTTTCTTTATGGTGTTTGCGCTGGCGCTTGGATTCTGATTCACAACTGAGCGCCATGCTGCCCGTTTTTTTTCACATATGCTATGGAAGTTATTACTTGTGATCTGTTGGTTATGGGCAGGGTTCAAGCGCAGCAGTCTGTTAACGGAGCTAATTGATACCCCAAAGCGTGAGCAAACTTCTTTCTTGCTGACGCCAGATATCACCGAATTCAAGATCATTTCTTTGATATCGTTCAATATCTTTTTGGGTCTTGATGCTCCAGTTTCTCTTTCGACTATAGCAGCCCGCTCATTATTATCTTGAACCGGCACCAATTGGCTGGAAGAATCTTTATCCGAGTTCTGCAGATCGTTCGCATACTGTTTGTAGGCATCCCTGAACGTCTCTAATCGTCCGAATAGCCACCAAATTAGAGTCAAATGCTTCAGCGGATGGCAGTAACCACGCGGCTTGCGTGTCATTTGCGAAATGAACCCTATTGCCCACCGACGCGAGCATGATAAGGCGGTGAAAGGACGGCACGCATGGAGCTCTGAACAACGTTGCGCAAAGCAGTCTGCAGTGGCTTCACGCGCGTTTCGCGAGGCCCCCAGCTTACTGATAGCGTCTCTGTAGACGTGCGCAACCGTCATCGGATCAAAGTGAGTAGTGGTCCCCATTTTAAAGAGCGCGATCGCTGAGTCAGACATTGTCTGCAGTGCTGATACCGCTGTGGGGCTTATGGCCGATTGATTACTCGCGGCTAGGGAGCGTTCATCTGGAAGTAGCCACTGATAGCCCCTCGACCACGGTCTATTTTCTAAAGACTCCATGAGGAGAGAACCATGTTTAGAGCATGTAGTTACACCTGGGATTTGATGAGATAAGTGCCAGTATGTAGCTCCAAAGGTAAACCGATCAGTACTCATGCATTCCAGACAAGCCTTCAACGGATGCTCACCACCGAATCTGCCAGTAATTAGTCCGAGCCTATACTTCAAGGAGCTCAGTTGAGGACCCTGTAATGCTTGCTTGAGGTCATGGACGTGTTCAAGTGATTGGAATGGAAAGAATATGGGAGAGATAGTGTGCTGACAAATAATTTCCTCGGGATCACCCCAAGCTGATTTTGCCCGCTCATTCAACATGCTGAGGTTGTAGGGTAAGTCATGCGCAAAAGATTTCGCGCTGTCTCCAAAAAGCAAATTAAGCGTTTGTCCGGGTGATTGATTACCCATGAAAACATGCTGGCGGCTACACAGACTGTAAAAGCATTCGTCCGGTAACCAATGAAGTAGTGGGGTCTGCTTACCCATGAGGTTCATCTGAATGATCCTCAAAAAGATACAAAATAAACCCTCACTTCCAAATGCGGAAAGTTCTAGAAGTTATTAGAATTAAGTTTATTAGATTAATGGAAAATAAACTTGCTCACGTGCCGGCGGTGGCGTCCTGGCCTCTTTGAACCCTGGCTGCGACCGGAATCCTGTGTACGCTCTGTATAGGCGGAAATTCGATCGTAGGAAATCGTGAGGAGTTGCAATGATTGGTGCGCAAACTTGTTGTCAGCCAGGAATAGCCGGCGTTAACATGTTCTTTTAACCGCTCGTAGAGAAGAGTGCCTTGCACGCCCTAAGCCTTGATCAAGGCTCGCTAGGGGGCTGGGGTTCGCACCGGCGTAGACGCCTAAGGTAGACCTATCGTAAGAATTTCAGACGTTAGCTAGCCAAACGAGAGCGCTGGAAGTCAGTTAGACAAGGGCCCAAGTGCGACCTTGGGCCCCTGTGGATAAGTCAGATAAGTACCCCTGACTCATCCATTGTCTATCCCATGCATGTGAGACGTCAAGTCTCGCACGGCTTCGCTCATCCACAAGAAGCTCCGCGTTATCCACAGCCGGATGCGCGGTTGCCTGCCCGCAGGATAAGGGTTTCGTCTGCATGCTCGTTGTTATCCCCAACAGGCATGTCTAGGAGAACCCTGATGAGATTGGAATGGTTGGATGAAACCGCAGGAAAGATTTGACCTAATCATGAGCCGGCAAAGCCGGTTCGAATGGGGTGGCGAATACGTACCGTCCACGCTGGCGGTACCCCGAGAAGCGCCAAAGGGGTCTCGAATCAGCAGACTGCACAGTCAAAAGCTGGGGCGTACGCTTCATCTCCTTTCGTGGCCAGAGAAGGTGTTCGCTCAATTAGCCCTCTATCACCCTGATCTGTTTGAACTGCATGAGCAGAAGATGCTCTGGCCAGTGAATGCTGGCCATCCATTGCGAGGACATCCACTGACCAAAGGGACCTTTCCGCCCCCTTTGCGCGGTACTGTCGACATCGCGAGTGAGATCGGCTTCAAGCATCATGAAATCGTAGTGGAAGGTGCGAGCGGCAGATGCAGAGTGCCGTACCCCTACCAGGGGGACCTCCTGTTGTACCTTCTGAACAGTCGAGGCAAGCCTTACGCCGTCAATTGGACGGTGAAGGATCAGGTCGAAGCTTTCCGTGAGCGTCGAAGCACTACTGCGAAGACGCCTGTCCAGCAGCGTAAAGACCGCGAGCATGCTCAACTCAGGGGCGAGTTGGAGCGTCGCTATTACGCAAGCGCTGGCGTTCGAACTGTTGAGGTTTCCCGCGACCTCGTAACGCCCACGATCCAGGCGAATCTGGATCTCTTGTTCGGTATGCATGATCTGGATTACACGCTTGAGCCGGCGCTGCTGGACGACTTCAGTGGGGCAGTGGCTGAAGCTGTGCAGATGGGAAAGCCTGTGGCCTACGTGGCGATTGAGCACGGTGCGCGTTGGGGCGCACGTGATCAATTCATCGCGAGGATTTATCAGGATATCTGGGATCGCAGACTCCTCGTCGACTTCAGCGAACCTGTCCTAATCGATCGCCCGCTCGTTACTGGCGGGTGCGATCTGCTTCAGGAGTTCGGCTCATTTTTCGAAGAGTCGGCACTATGAGGGCCGGCTCGCGAATCATCGCCCCAGAAGGTTTTCTCAACCTCGCGCGCGACACGGTCTACCACTTTTTGGTCAGTGATGGCGGGCGAAACCGAGTTCGTCTGATCGAATTCAAAGATGACGGAAAGCAGATCAGGGCTCACCTGGTTCAACTGTCCCAGATCGATTTTGAAGAAGCGGTCGAGCATGGATGGCTGCTGGAAGATGGCGTGGCCGATTCGACCCCTCCCTGGCTTGCACCTCTTGAAGGCGCGGCCATCGACTTCCTGGAAAGCCGCCGAGTCTCAACGAAAGAGAGCTACGAGGAGAAGGTGAACAATCGTTTTGCTGCGATCTCAAGCTTGGTCGCTCGTCAAGCCGAGGTCTTTGCGAGTGATTACCCTGACGCTTTAATCAACGCTCACGCTAAGGCTCAGCGGCCTCAGCAGAACGCAGCAAGGCTGAGGCTTTGGTTCTATTCCTACATGGTGTTCGGCAGGACCAAATGGTCCTTGCTCCCACCTCTTCATCGAATCGGGGCATGGAATCGTGAAGGACCTGGACGTACGAAGAAGCTTGGCCGGCCTTCCCGCAAGGGGAAAAGGCACGGGTATCGTTGCGACGCACACATGCAAGAGAAGCTTCTCACGGGGTTCCTCAAGTATAAATCAGCCCATAAAACGCAAAACAAAATCTACAGTGACATTCTCACTGGGGAGTTTGGCTGTGTTGCATACAAGCAGCGTGGGACGACAATTGAATTTAGGCACCCTGATAGTAAGCCATTTCCTTCATTTGCTCAGTTTAGGTATTGGATCTCTAAAATGATCTGCGCAAAATCTCTTCGAGCTGCTTTAAAGGGTGCGCATGGCGCTCGCGCTCAGTCTGGCTCAGAGGGAAGTTTTTCCGACAATCTCATTAATGTGAATCAACGGGTTGAGTTCGATGGGTACTACATTTCTGAGAAGCTTTCTGGATTGACGGAAGGAAGCGCTGTCGACAGTTTTTGTGTTGTTCGAGCTGTTTGTGCGCTGTCGGGGATGGTGCTGGGTATTGGCTTTTCGGAAGGTAAGGAAAATATGGCTGCTTATCGCATGGCGATCTATTCCATGGCGTGCGATAAGGTCGAATACTGTAAACAGTTCGGTCTTGAAATCAGCGCTGAGGAATGGCCTAGTGCTGGATTGTCGGGAAGCATGGTGCTTGATAGAGGCCCTGCTGCAGGTTACGAAATAGAGCCAGAGATTCACTGGCTGAAGTCGGTAGAGTTGACACCTGGCTATTCAGGTCAATCCAAGGCTACCGTCGAGTCTTCACATCCTAGGGACAAGAAGATCCTCGGTCAGCCGACATATTTTCAAAGCAGACTGAATTTTGTGCAGATGGCTAAGCGCGAGATTCTGCGGGTTTTTAAGGATAACCATACCTCGAACGCTGTAAACCGTATGGACGAGGACATGATTCTCGCTGGTATAAAGCCGACCCCACACGATATTTACACGTATTGGAGCATACGTGGTAGAGACTCCTCGATTGGCGTTCCATTCGACACAGCTGTGAGACAGTTTCTCGACGTACGCCCAGTTGTGATAAGAAAAGACGGCGTCTATTTATATGGCCGTAAATATAAATCTATCAAATTAAAGGAAGCCGGGATCTTCGATTTGGTGGCGCGGCAGGGTGTTATCAATACTACCGCATATGTTTTGGTAATGTGCGTTCGCAATATATGGATTGAAGTTAATGGGAGATTGTACGAGCTGGACTTTGTTAGACCAGCGCGTAGCTCGCAGGACACGATCGATATTTCCCTACGCGATCTTGAAGAGATTGACCAGATTCGTCGAGACAATGCTGCAGATCTTCGTGAGGAGAGCCTTGCTCATGACCAACATTATTCAGACAGGTTCGAACAGAATACGGGTATGAATTGGGACGCTGGTGAGCGGAGGGTTGGGCGGCCATCGAAGGGTGGCGCTGCCATGCGCGACAATGATGACTTCAATCGTTTCCGAGGGGCTAAAAAATGAACAGAACCATCGAAACTCGTTTCGACGGTTATATGGACATAGATAGCATCCGTCGACGAGTTACCATTCGGCCTGAGCCTGTAAGGGATTTGGAGTCGTTACATCCGCAGGTAGCTGCAGAGCTTTTGTCTGAAAGATTGAAGGAGATGTATCTCCCTAATGCGTTTTCGCTGAATTTCATTCAGGAAATGATCGGCTTAGCCTACTTTCACAATCTGAAAGCCTTCAGCAGCGAATCAGGGTATGCCGCAAGAGTTTTCAAACCTCCGGAAATGGAAGTGTCGCCGTTCTGCCTGACCGGCTTAGCCGGGGTAGGTAAGAGCCAGACGATCGCTGCTCTGCGTAGAGCTCTGCCGCCACCGGTCGAGCTCACTTGTGACCTATTCGAAGGCAGCGTTGAGCTGACATCCCTATGGTATGCAAGCGCTCGCGGCAAAGCAGGTGGTAAGCAGTTACTTCTGGACTTCGTTATTGGCAGCGGTCATGACGGACGCGGAGGTAATCTAGCGAAACTGCTTGTTGAGTGTCGCAGGCGAGCCAATCGAGACGTCGTTTGTATGGTCGTTCTGGACGAGACTCAACACATCAACACTGGTATGGGTGCGTCCAAAGTGACTGACATCCTGCTGACCATGGCTGCCATCGGACCTCCGATGATTTTTGTGTCTAACTACAGCCTCGTGCACAAGCTGCTTCGTCGTAACAGTGAGGACAAGCAGAGGCTGCTTTCCGAGCCACGGATCATGCTACCCGAGGATCCGAAGAGCCAGGATTGGGCGGATTACGTGGACGAGTGCGTCAGGGTCAGCGGTGGGCATGTCAAAGCAGACAAAAATGAGTTTTCGGCTGAGCTTTACCGCGCCACCTTTGGCATCAAGCGCCTCGCCGTGCAGCTGCTGAAGCAGGCTTATATCGAATGTCGTGCTGCCGGCAGGAAGCAAATTGACCTTGATGACTTACACAGTGCCTACAGATCCAGCGCTTACACCAGCAACGCGAGAGAAGTTGAAGAGCTGCAGTTGCAGGCTATTAAGATCGGATCGTACGGGGGGCAATTGGACCTGCGATGTCCGTTCGACTTACCCGCTCAGTATAAATCCAACGTCTTGAGCTTCACCCGGGCCGATCGTGATCAGCGAGTACAGGCAAAGGTTTTTGATTCGGCAGCTACTGAGACTGAGCGCTCTGTCCTCAAACATATCGCTTTGTCACAAGAGAAGACCCCAGCCAAATCCCCTCGACGAGCCCCCGCCCCCAAGGCTACCGATGAGGATTTGAAGCGGGCATTCCAACAGCTCGTGGAGTCGCAGTCACTGCTATCTAATCCCAAAAAAAAGAAGTGAAAAATCAAAATTGAGCACGTGATTTAGCCACCATCACGGAAGAAGTCATCCTTTGCAGCTAGCCCGAAATTCTCTTCAGGTTGCTGATGATTCTCTTCGAAAAGGTTGACCGTACGCCGCTCTTGCTTGAGGTAGGCAATGGTCGCGAAGAAGCAACTCTCGCATAGGTGCACCTCATAGCGTTCGCCGTCGTGAAGGGCACCGTAGCCCCAGTGTGCCTGCAGCAGCCCATATTGCAGGTTGCCGTTTGCTAGTCGCGTGGTGGAGTCGCAGACGTCGCAACGTACGTCGATCACAGCTTCAGTTTCTACAAGAGCGGTGATTTTCATTCCGACTAAGCCTCAGAGCTTCGAGAGGATGAATGAGGGCGATATCTATATTCGTCCGGCGAGAATCGTCCATTCGGGCCGAATAGCAGATGAGCTGTAAACTGCTCCAGGTACGTTATGGCTTCCTTCTGGACACAGCTTTCGTAGTAAGCACGTCGGGCGAACGGAATGGCAGCTCGATTTTTCAGGCACAGTGCCACCAGCTGCGACAACAGATAGCCGCGAACGTCGTACTTTGCGTCAACCGCCCTGATCACTGTCGAATAGCAATTGGTGTAGGGGGGCCGTTGATTGCGGGTGCTCCAGGATGCTTGTTGGCTGCTCATCATGAATTCCTTGAGGCGGCCTTAGACAACTGCATCATGCTCAGCAGTCTGCGAACGTCGCCTACGCTATGGCGAGGTGTACTCAAAATACTGGTCGCTGGACCAGTGCGCCGAACTCCCATACACGCGCTGGATTCATGTGCAGAATCTGCATGCGACTATTTGCTGAGGCGGCTCCGCCTTTGCTTTTTCTTCGCCGCGGCCAGCACTCTGTCTGGCGCAAATCCTAGTAATGCCTTCGGTGCGACACCGCCTAGAGTCGAATTCTCGGTCTGGAACCAAGCTGCCATTGACCATTCGTCCATTCTGGCCGAGAGCTCAGACAAGACATCGGTTAGGCCGATCAGCGGTCGATATCCGCGACTGCCATCCAAGCCGTAGATTGGGAAGTAATCCACCTTGGCTGGTCGGAGCGAGAAGATCTGTCCTTCAGCCAGGAACTGGTCAGGGTCAATTCCTTCACCGATGGAGGATGCAAGTCCCACCCATTGTTTTCCGGATATCCAGTCGCCGCTTTGGAAGACCCTGGCGCGGATTACCCCGACAGAAACACCTCTCTCCAAAATGCTTCGGGGTACCGATTCCGCTGGGAGAAAGCAGTCGATGATGAGGTCGAGTGCTTTCTGGGGGTAATCGCTGAGCTTCCACTCGAATAGATCGTTGTACATCTGCAACCCACCGAGGTACGCATCGATCGTCTGGCCTGAATTGGCCTCGATCGACAACGTAGCGATCAAGGCGACCTTACTTTCCGACGCATCCGGCTCGACGGCAGTCTCGCGATTAGTCTGGATGTGCGCGAAGGGAGTGGTCATAAGCACCTCCCGCGAATGGGCTACAGGCGGCTGCACGTGGGCCGGCTCATATCCACCTGGATTTTTGAAGCCGAGCTATCAGTATGCGGCACTCTGCACCCGCCGCTTGGCTTTCCGATCAACCGCTGGAGCTTTGGCTGGGAGGAGCGACCCATTCCGTGTTTACTGGATGTGAGTAGCTGGTGCGGAGCTGAGGTATGTCGTATGAGCAATATGCAAAGAGCTGCGGATGCTTTGCGCAGGTCCAAGAAGATTGTCTTTTTCACGGGGGCCGGCATCTCCGCTGAAAGCGGAATACCGACGTTTCGGGACAAATTGACCGGGCTTTGGTCGAAGCACGATCCTGAGCGTCTCGAAACAGCGGACGCCTTCAGAGAGAATCCGGCTCTAGTGTGGAGCTGGTACCTATGGCGGCGCCATCAAGTGGTTCAGGCCAAACCCAACCCGGCCCACCATTCTATTTCTCAGCTAGCCAACTCAGGGTGGGACGTATCCGTCGTCACTCAGAACATCGATGACTTGCATGAACGAGCCGGCTCCAATCCGGTGTTTCACCTTCACGGCAGTCTGATGGACGTGAAGTGCTTCGCCTGCCAGAGGCCTGGGATGATAGCGCCAGAACAGTTGCAAATTCCTGAAGAAGGACAATTGATTGAGCCGCCCCGATGTATCCGGTGCAACGGAAAGCTTCGTCCCGGGATAGTCTGGTTCCGCGAGAACCTTCCAGAAGACGCCTGGCGGTCAGCTGTCCGATTTGTGAAAAGCTGCGACTTACTGATTTCGGTAGGCACCTCAGGCGTCGTCATGCCGGCTGCTGCTATTCCCAACATGGCGCTAGAGGCGGGGGCTACCCTGATCCATGTCAACCTTGAAGACGTTGGATTAGGTGGGACGGACGAGATAATGCTGAAAGGAGGTGCAGGGGTGGTATTGCCTGCGTTGCTTGAAGCCGCAGGAATTTGATAAGTGAGCCAAACCTGACGCTGGCTGGCACTAATTCAGCCCACAAGACCCTGCGCATTCATGCCCGTAATCGCCAGGATCAACACAATGTAGCCAAGGATTGAGGCGTAAGCGCCTTGCTTGAATGAACTGAGAAAGGCGGCGGTCATGTAGGTGGCTCCAACGGTGGCTTGTTGAGCATAGGATGTCGGTCCCGCCGGGCTAGCGGAACTGACGCTTTGCAATGTTAACTATCGATCCGCTCGATATGGCTAGCAGCACGGCTAAGCGGTCATAGCCTGACAATGTCCTGCCCATGCAATAGCTAGTAAGGCTGTCGGAAGCGTTATGCGAACAAAACGCTATCGTGCGATATGCTAAGGAAGCTATCTAATTTCGTAGAGGAAACCTATGTCTCGCCTTGTAGAATTTCGTCGCTTGGAACAAGAGCTTGCCGCTCAGCTTGCCGAGCTCGAGCAGCTAAAAAATGATGGGGCCTTGAAAGCTGAGATTGAATTCGAGGAGAAGCTCCGTGCCCTGTTGGCTCAGTACGGCTTCAGTCTTCGTGACGTGATCAATATTCTTGACCCTCAAGCTGCTCGCCGGCAGCCAATCCCGGCTAAAGCAGCCCAGCGTAGTCGCAAACCCCGGATAGTGAAGACTTACAAAAATCCTCACAACGGCGAGGTCGTCCAAACCAAAGGCGGCAATCATGCCGTGCTCAAATCCTGGAAAGCCCTGTATGGAGCAGATACTGTGGACTCTTGGCTGCAATAACATTCCTGGCAGAGCCGCTGGAGGCCTGGGCTTCGACTACTTGTAGTTTGGTCACTGCGGCTTCCCACCTCGATGGTCAGCAATTCACCAGAGCGGCTAGCTGGGCCTGTACCCGACGCGGCCCGCCTCGTTTCCTAAGCCCAACCTAACTGCCAACCTATCGATCAGGCGAGGCGCCGCAGCTGAGCACCCGCGAGCGCTACGGACAGTACCTGGCCCGGCATCCTGTCGGCGAACAGCTGCGGGTGCTGAGCATTGCTGTGGAGCGCGTCGACACCGAGTGTGCCAGCCCCGACGATATCGTCGAAGCGCTGGCTGATGTTGTAGAAGGCGCTTGATATCAAAGCTGGATGCAAACGATCTTCTTGAAGGAGGGCATCTGAGCGATGCCTTCATACTGGAGTGCAGCCAAGTTCTCTGTTTGAGTTGAAGCCAGCAAGCAGAGGCTGTAAGCCAGCTCGCTGATGACTTGACCGTTCTGCACAACTATTGCGACGGTATGATTGAACAGTTGGTTAAGAAGTGCCTCGATACCTACTAGGGGTTCATCATCAATCGGCATGGTGCTATGTAGCAGCGCGACCAGCTCCGTTGCCCTTGCGTAATCGTCGCCTGCCCCGGTCTCCCCGTTCCTCAAAAGCGCGATGGCGCGATTGGTATCAGGTTGGTGTGTGCCTGAGTCTAGACTTTCACTAACTGCACCGGCCAACAAAATAATGATCCTGCGCTTTAGGTAATCCCGCACCTGTTCTAGCGTCTCGCACCGATCCCTCGGCGCCTCCCAGCATTTGCCACGATGCGCTTCAAGACTCGGCACATGGATGCTTACTCCTGCGGGCTTATACCCGAGCGCAACAGAGACGACGAAGTGGCCAAATTCGTGCTGTGCGATCGCCCTCGCTCGGGCGCCTAGGGCGTCAGTCGGTTCGAAAGACATGAAAAATTACCGTGGTGAGCTCGGGGCGGAATACTACACCACCCGTGTGAAGCCGTTGTGCTGTCACAAGCATTAGCGCCGCAAGTAGCGGCAACCAGGAGCTCTCGCTATCATCGCCGGCTATTTGCCATCAGCGGCGTCGACGGAGAGAGACAATGGCGGGACTGTGGGAGTCGAAGTCGGGCGTGTTTGCTAAAACACCAGCCGAAGCGTCGGAACCGGCGGCGCAGCTTTCGACGGAACTCATGTATGGCGTGGTCGCGGCCGTCGTGGGCACACTGCTGCTGAGGTTCATCTCACACAAGCTTAAGCCGAAGGGTTGGGGTTTGCGCAACCACTTGGGCACCATTGGTGCTGTTATCACACTGGCTTACTTGGCCGTTGTGCTTCCCCTGATTCAAGGCCGAATTGACACCCTACTGACGATGCCGTTGAACGAGGTTGGCGACTTCCTCGCAGGTGCCTTTGGTCCGGTTGCTTTCATGTGGCTGGTACTGGGTTTCCTGCAGCAAGGTGAGGAGCTACGCCAAGGCACTGAAGCTTTGAAGTTGCAAGCTAAAGAGCTGAGCTTGGGCACCGAAGCGATGCTGCTGCAGGCGAAGGAACTCAAGAGCTCTGTAGACCAGCAATCAATCATGGCGGATGCAGCACTACAGCAGATAGAAGAGCAGCGGAAGATGCTGCAGCACCAACTCGACGAAAAAGATCGCGCTCTCAGGGCTCATTTCATGCCCAGGATAAGTCGATCGCCAACGTCTGACGGCAATATCCGCTATGGAATCGAGTTAGAAAATATCGGTAAAAGTGCTTACCTACTGCACGCGGTTTTCAACCCGCCACTTTCTGATAGCGATCCTGCGCCCCTTGGAGACGTGAGCAGCAGTGGTGTTACTCAATTTTCGCAGAGTTTTAACCCTGACTACGCGCCATCACAAGGCACTATGACCCTGCACTACGATGACTCCGAAGGTAATCGGCGCAGTGTTGTATTCACATACACCGTGAAGGATAGGTGGCTGCATTTGGATAGGGGGGCCACCCAGCCAAAAAACTGAGCGGTGGCGTGTCCTCTGCGCCTGCTGAGCCAGCTAGTAAGTAATCCGCCGATGCGGTGTCGGGCACTGGGAGCGCGGCACACCGCTGGGGCCCTTGGCGCGGTCAGGCTTCTGCGGTTCCGACCTTTGGGGGTGCTGGCCGAAGCCTTTGCCGGCTGACACTCGGTCGTCGTTGATTACGAGCAGATCCGAAAAACCTTGCTCCTGCGGATCGTAGTACTCGGCAAACGAAAAGGTGTGAAAGGACTCCACCCAACCGTGGTTAGCAATGCCGCGTTCTTCAGCGTTTCTGACAGTAATCATGATTCTTCTCCTTTGAGGCTACGGCCTCCTTGGGTTGGGGTGGAGAAAACTCTACTGTCATAAACGTCGATGATAAACACAGGTTTGTGGAATGATTGTCTCGTGAAAAGGAACAATCTATTTGAAAAGGTTTTTGGTACTGGACCACTACTCGTGAGCCAAGCGATATCCATCATGCTTACTCTGGCGTAGTCATGTTGCCAGTGGATATCCCGAATATGGCAAAGGCGGCTGGGTAACTATGATCCCTGTGAATCTTTGTGACGTAGGAATAGATGGTGCGGACGAGATAATGCTCGTAGGATTTGAGGGGTGGTATTACCTGCGTTGCTTCAAGCGGCAGGGGTTGCAGCTCCGCAGCACCAGGATGGTTCTACGGAAGAAGCCTAGACTGCTTCCCAATCCTCAGATGATGCCCACTAAGACAACCTTACAGAGCTAATCCGGAGGCTGTGATCTGCATGAGCACACCAATCACGCTATCTGTGGGCGATATCGATCTCACTTACAACACAGGTTTCATGGGCGTAGACCATGGCATGCTGTATCAGGATTGCGACCGTCGGTATCGCCGTCACCCCGGTATAAATTATAACTACGCACACAGCGCAGAAGATCTTGAGCAACAAGAATTATGTTTCTGTCGAACGCTTGGCTCTATGGTTTCGCGGCTGGAGCTGCTCGGTTACACATTGGGGGCGGTCAAATCGGAATATGAAACGCAGGTCTCGCTCGACCGCGAGCAATTCAATGACTATGACCCCCACAACCCGCTACCGGAGCGTTTAACGTTCGAGCAGTTTGTCGACTTCATCAAACTGCATGCCCTGCGCGATCTTAAAAATGATTATGTAGAGGACTACGATACTGCGCATGCTCAGGGGCGAGGCGTTTTTGCCGGTGATCCAGCGGTAGCTCTTCTCCCCAGCGGGGATTATGACCGAGAACACGAGGGTTATTCCGAGCGCAGCCATTTTGGCTCCCTAATAGGGTTCTTGAGCCCGTATTCAATTCTCCGAGTTCTTGCAGAAAACCCCGCCAATTTGGACGAAGATGTCGTCTGGGACTATGGAAGCTTCGTCCATGCGGGGTGGGCTAAAAATGAGTACTTTGTGGCCAATGCGCGTCGAACCCAGACCTATTTGATTGCGACCGAGGGCACGTCTGATACCCACATCTTGAAGCGGGCGTTATCGCTGTTGCGGCCAGATATAGAGGATTTTTTTCGTTTTATTGACATCGAGGAGCGTCACCCCTTTTCCGGTACTGGTAACCTATTTAAGTTTGCAGAAGGATTGGTAAAAATCGATGTACACAATCGCGTTATCTTCCTATTCGATAACGATGCCGAGGGTATTGAAACCTACCGGAACCTGGTTGATCGCTTCAAATTCCCAGCGAACATGAGAGCAATGGTTCTACCTTATCTGGATGAGCTGCGCAATTTCCCGGCAAAAGGGCCGAGTGGGGTGGCTAACGCTGATATAAACGGATGCGCCGCGGCTATTGAATGCTATCTCGACCTCAAACTGGAGGGGCGCCCTCCACCGCAGATCACATGGACGAACTACAAAGAGTCATTGAAAATTTATCAGGGATCGCTGGACTTCAAAGACAGCTACGCGAAGGAATTCTACAACACCACCGCCGAAGACATTCAGGCAGGACTTTATGATGCGAGTAAGCTCGAAGTCGTGATAGCAGCGCTTCTCCAAAACTGTTGTGGGATAGCTGAACAGATGCTCAACCACTAGCTTTGAGAGACCGGGTGCCTATTCATATGGTGTGTCCCCTGACATTCGCTTATCAGTGCGAGATCTAAAAGCCTCTAAAGACGGCAAAATCTTGCCTTGCGCCAATGAAAAGGCCCTCAATGTTGAGGGCCTTAAATCTAATACGGATCCGTTACGCGGGCATTTTTTGCAGCTGTCGAACACGATCATGGACCACAAATTTAATGATTCCTTTGACATCGTTGGTGCAGTTTTCAAAGGCAAGGCGCGAGACCACCTGGCGACCCTCCTTCAGAATCAGCGCCCCGATCAACTCGTCAACGAAGGACTGAGTGACATCGTTCCCAGCGAAATCTATAACCACGCTCTCACCGGTCCTGAGGGAGCGTTCGATTTCGGTACGATAGGGGATCGCTGAAGCTCGCATTCCGTACGTTCGGATAGAACTATCCCTACTTAATCGAATTTGAGTTTGCATGTCGTAACCCCTTGTATTGCATGATCCTTTTTTTGCAGCTCGGGATTTTCAGTTGGCGCTGAATCTCCCGTTTACCGCTCCTTGCATGATCGACTGTAGCCCTCGAGCTGTCAAAAAGCCAGAGCTAGCGGAAATTCAGGTCCAGGTCGAGATCGTCGTCAACCTGTCCTGCATCGTCCTTCGGCAGCAAGTCACTAATCGAAATGGTGGGCAGCAGCTCACGGGTGCAGCTGAACGCGATCGATACACCATTCCACAGCGCATCATGCAGCTCCTTAGACTGTCGACGCATTGTGTCATGTATGCCATTGCCGCTCACAATGATTAAACCGCCGCCGGCCGCGTCTGCAATTTTTGCGGTCGTTGTTAAGCCGATACCTTGGTTCTCGCTACCCAGGATCTTGGCCATCGCACCCCGGTTGCAGCTCACTCGCGGTTTGAGTGCCGCCTCGATCGCGTGCAAATGCGTGCGGTCATGAAGCTCGGGGTGATCCTTCAATGTCGCGAGAAACCCACACCCATTATCGACGATGGCCATGCGCACAAGGTTCAATTTCGGATAAAACTGACAGGTCAGCCAAACGGCTGCGTCACCGCATCCCTCTCTGCGAGCATGAGTGAGCGAATTTTCCAGTAGTTCCTTGAGGGAATACTCCAGAGGGCCACGGTAAGAGTCAAACTCATTGCGTCCCGTGTGCTCGTCTACTGGGGCGTCCGGGTCCGATTGAGTCAACCTTCCGGTGATAGCTCTAGCGAGGCGAGAGGCTGCAGCCTCTGCTTGATGGTGTTCGCTGATTTTGGTGATTTCCACCAACGAGGTGCTTCGGTCGTTTCGACGTCCTACCCCCGATAGATCTACACCCTCTACATCAATGTCCTTGAAAAAATCCATCCTGGCCAAGTAAGAGGTCAGGTCTCTGCTCAGAAACTGCATCGAAACTCGCTTCTGGGCCAACTGGTTCTCAAACAACGCTCGCAGCGTGGCCATCCCTAACGGATCGATATACGAGAGGTTGCTAGCGTCTAAAACGATATCCCCCGGGCTGTTAATGATTTCTGCGCACACAGAAAACAGGTCATGGGGCGATCTTGAGCCAAGCCCCCAAGGGAGAACGATCGCGTTTTCAATATCGATGGCCTGCATGCAATTCCCTGGCAACGGAGCTAACCCTTTCGGATAGAGATAGGGCTCGATAGTAGCCCATTGCCTGCCGGGTAAGCACTCACCTATTTTTGACGAGTGAAGCCGGCATAGAATTGGCGCAGCAATAGCGTCCTGACCGTCCGACGGAGCTGGGCTGAAGACGAGTTCAGGACACTACCCACCTACTGCACATGGGGCACAGCAGGGCAGTTCAGTGCCGTGGAGCTTTTTTGCCAGTCATCGTTTCAAGGTGGTAGCTACTGGCAGCCTTAGCGAACCATTCGGCTTTCTGACGCAGCAACTCAAGCAGCTCAGGGGACCCATGAGCCTTTGCCTCTTCGTATTCGCGCATTGCCACCGAAGCTGCTTCCCAGAGAGCCATCTGCTTGTCGATCAATTCATGGTCGCTCTGCGCCATAGGGCATCCTCCTGAGGAATTGTGTTGATAAACATTTACGACAGGGCTCGGTGTTGCATTGGTCGCCGAGTGCTCCTTCAGCATGCTTGATGCGCCAGCCCCAACAATCGCCATGATGAGTACGGCCCATGGGTTCCCCAGTGAGACGGGGATGATGACGTTCAACTGAAGGGGCGATGCTTTCTTCTTCATTCAAATCCTACCTCTAAGCAAAGCAGGGAACGCATGAACGTGCCCTGGCGCAGCGCGGATTCGCTTTGCTTATTGGATTTACAGTTTTGAATTTGAGGGCCTAGTCAGCCCGTTTTGCGTTGATTGATGCCCGAAGGAATGGCCCATTCGCGGGACAAGCCGGCTCCTACGAGATCGCAACTCGGTTCGGCGACCGTTATGAGTCGATAGCGGTCAGTTGTGAACGGCTGCAATCGACACATTTCAGCCGTTCGAGGTGTCTACGAAACCAGGGGCGATTCAGTCCAGAATCGTCTTAGTTTCGTAGACTCCTCCGGCCCTCGTAATGAGGTGCAAAGATTGGCGAATTGCTGCACGAGCTAAGGTGCAGGCTCCGCTACAGGAGGGCTAAGCTGCCGTAGAATGAGCTATGAATGCTAGGCTCCTGGCGGGGTCTAGCATTCATAGGTTTGCACCACCCTAGCCCTGGCCAGTCAAGACTCGACCCTCAGCTGGCCAAGGGCTTTCATTTTTGATGGGCATCCAGGTGGGTGGATGTGCACTCGATGCCCGTGACTTTTCTCCTAGCGATCCGCATACGGCCTCCTTCGTGATGTTTCACTTTGGTGTTGCACCACCACAGCCCTAGCCAGTCAAGACTCGACCCTCAGCCGATCTAGGGCTTTCATTTTAGGGGCACCGAGGAGGGTGGAAGCTCTCGATGCCGCGTACTCTCCTAAGCATTTGCTTTTGCCCTCGCAGTCCGTTTCGTTTTGGTCGATGGGGCAGGTGGCGGCGGAGGCGTGGGCACGTTTGCTTGTTTAGCTGCCTCAGCGTCTGCTGCCGCCTTTGCGGCCAGAGCATCCCAGTAAGCGCGAACAGCTTCTATATCGCCGTAGGCACCGATCTCAGGCAGCCGCTCGATGAATCGGCCATACAGGCCGTCCTGGACCTTTCCGTTATTGCGCATCCACTCGACCGCAGCGTTGGGGTTGGTGAGCATCACGTAGTGAAAATCTCCCGAAGCACCTGGCTTGGTGGTGATGAACCTCAGCTCTCGAAGGGTCTTCATCCGGCGACGCCAAGTGTCCACTGCCCGCTCTCCGAGAAATCCCGCTTCGGCAGCGAAGGTGCTGGGGTTCTCAATAGTGATGACCGGATGATCGGGCATGCGCGCCCATAGACAGAACAGCACGTGGCCGGCAGGCTGTCCCTTGGACTGTGCGTCGATGATCTGCATGGCAATAGGCAATGTCCGTGGGATCGTGCTGAAGCCGTCGTGAGTTTTGCGAGTCCATTGCCATGCTTCGGGGATATCGGGAAAGTGAACCTGCATGAGTTGTTGAGCACGTTCCGCCATCGTTAAGCGACGTTTTGCTGACTGTTTTGCGTTCGCCATTTCGCAGCCCTTATCCGTTTTTGTTGAGCCCAGTTTCCTGGCATATGCCCAAGCTGGCAAACCGTCATTACACGCTCATATCACGCATTTCTATGCACGTGAATGAACGACTCAGGCCACTCAGATTCATGATTTAGCCGAGTTCAGGTATCGGAATTGCGCGATATCGCGCATATAAATCTTAAAAAACTTCGAAATTTCAGGTCCTTATTTAGGTTCTTCGGTGCTCGGCGTGCTCGATGTACTCAGCGTGCTCGGTGTGCTCGCCGTGCTGCCGGGTGTTGGGTGTGGGAAGAGGGGACTGGCGGGAGGGGATCAGGCATATTTTTTGTGCCTAGAGGTTCCGCAATGATTGAGAAATGAGGGGTTGCTTTGGTAGCAGCCGCCATTCCTACAGTCCGGAATGAACCCTGCTCCAGCCTTCTATACTGGGCTGGGCTGATTCAGTGCAATGGACAGAGCATGAAGCGAACTATAGAGGGCATGGCAATTGCTGGTGAACCTTTGCTGCGCGAGTCTCTTGAAGCGATAAAGGCGCACAGAACGGCTCAAGACGAAGGGGCATCTCCAGAGATGGCAGAGCGTATTAGATTGCTGGCGGATTCCCTCTATGGCGCGGTAGTGAACTTTCAGTTGCTGGAAGCCGGCAAGCTGCCTGACACGGTTAACTGATAAGGAAGCGCAGATGCCCAGGTCCCAAGATTTTGCCGCCCGACCACCCAGCCTACACCGAAGCCGTTGAAGCAATGCGTCGGTACCACGAAGCTCTGAATGCATGCGCGCCTGCGGTGGAAGTGGAAAGGCTACGTCTAATTGCCGAGGGTTTGTTTAAAGCTGTAACGGACTACCAGATGGAAGTGTTCGGCAGTGGCTTGGAAGGACTCACTGATCGTCGTTGCTGGAAGATGATCCATCACACTGAATAGCGTCTTGGCCAAAAGCAGACTTTGCGCAACCGGCAGCTGCAGTGTGGGCTGAGGTATGTGTCTCCAAGGAGCGAGGTGTCTGGATTCCTGGCTTGGCGCTGCTCATACTGCAGTCCAGAACAATGCGAAGGCGCGGTCGATGGAAACAGTTCTAGGGATGGTGCTGATAGTAGCGCTGGTCGCGGCGATCTTAATGGCGCTTGGTCTTGCCGAAAAAACTACATGTTAGGCTTCGGACTGCTTCTGGCCGTGCTCTCAGGCCTAGTCACCATCGTCTTGGCGCTCACGGCAAAGATCCGAGCTCTGCGCGCGATCTTTGTGCCCACGTCTGCGCCCGTTGAGAACAAGTCGTTCTCCTTCAGCAACACTACGGCAATGCAGAATTTCCGAAGTGATGATTCCCGTGAATTGGCTTCGCTATGCCAGGACCTACGGGCGCTCCAGCAGAAGCATCACAGCACAGCAACTGAGGTAAATGTGCTGAAAACGTATATGCGGCTGTGCTTCGATAACATTCGCTATCATGAGGAAATCACACTGCCCTAAGCGCTGGAAGGCCAGGGTGGCATAGTGATCGTCGCGACAATGCTGACTCTCGTTGGCACCGCGTTATGTGCGTTCCCTGACTACGCCTTCATCCTTGCAGAGGTCGTCGATGCTCTGTTCATTGCGGGCTAGCAGCACGTTGGCCACTGGTATGCGCGCTGAACAGCGCGGCCTTACATAGGAGGTATGACATCAGTGTCTCTAATCGACGATGTTGACGCTTTACAGGCTATCTACGTGAATCGCGCGACGGGGCTTGGGAACAACGACGACGAGCGTGACTATCCCCTGTACCGTCAAAGCATCCTGGACAACCCACGTGCGGCGTCTCTTGCGCCTGCATGGGTGAAGCGGTACCGGAACCTGGATCAGTTCTGGGGTTTCATAAAGCCGAAATTTGGGTCGTACGCGGAACGTAGAAGCTTCATATGGGATGAATTCAGAGCACTTGCCGATTACGCTGAGTCTGGGGATGTGCATCCGGCTGACGCAGTAGTGTCTGAGGCGATGAACCGCATTGATGCCGACCACGTACGTACTGCTTGGACAAAAGCGATTGAACGCCGTGCTTCGGACCCAGAGGGAGCAATCACTATGGCGCGGACGCTTCTTGAGTCGGTTTGCAAGCATGTCCTGGAGGAAGCCGGTGGTAGCGAGAGTGAGACAAATCCTGATCTCAACAAGCTCTACAAGCAAACAGCCACCTTGCTCAATCTGACAAAAGCACAGCATGAAGAGGTGGTTTTCAAGCAAATACTTGGAGGCTGTACTGCTGTTGTAGAGGGGCTTGGCTCGTTGAGAAATCGCCTAAGTGATGCTCACGGAAAGGGTAAAGCTGGTGCGAAGCCAGCACCTCGGCACGCCGAACTGGCCGTAAACCTAGCGGGATCGATGGCGATGTTTTTGCTTGCGACTTGGGAGTCTCGATCAGATCAAGAGTTGGGTTGAAATCTGCTCAAAGCCGTGTCAGTGCTGCCTGCGGCAGCTTTAACTCTCAAGTACGCTGCCTCGGACGCTAGTCGGGGCAGAATTTAGTATTTGGCTATGGGACGGCCCAAGCCGTTTAAGGCGGAGTCTCGCGTTTTAATAGAGAAAGCTCTTCCGTGGCTTTTTCAAGTTCTGCAATATAGTCTCTCCTTGCAGATTGCTTCTGTATATCTCTCCAAGTGAAAAAAGATTCTTTTAGAAAGATAATTTGACTCTCGAGCTCTTCTAGGAAATATGTAACATCTTTATATGGGAATTCAGCTTTTCGTCCTAGTAGCTGCGCCTCCATCATGGCAAGAGGTGATCTTGGTGGAGATATTACCGTACTGGTGTCAATCCCTGGGTCGAGATTAGGGTCCGGTGTGCGTAGCCATTGACTATCGAGCAGAATTTTGGCGGTTTGGTGTGGGTTCAATCTCTCAAAACGGACGCGTGAGTGCAGCCGATACGGCCAAGTCTCCGCGCTTTCAGATATAACTAAAGGCTCCTCATCTTCGATCTCATAATGCACCCCGCAAATATATCCTGATTTTAGGATATCTCCTGAGCAATGGAAGTCGAATTTAATTTTTTTGTCGTTAAAATCATATGATTCTAGAGCTACGCCAGGGAGAAGTTCGTAATATCCGACCACCCAACCATCTGGATCCCAACCTAGAGTAATATATACTTGCTCTACGGCATGCATTTTTCCTCTTATTTTTTCGTCAGAGTCATCATATTTGAAAGTGGCAGATTTGGAGCTGTGACTTACTGCGCAAAGATACACCCACGGCCAATAAGATGTGGAGGGAGACAATGATTTGTCTTGCTCCCAGGTTTTTGGCTCGAAAATATTCTCGTCGTATCGTGCGCAAGAGTCATATGCTTCGCGAAAAAAGTCTTTAAGTTTTTGACGTTCAACGATCGCTGAAAGTTTTAATACAAGCAATTTCCAAACTGCTTTAGCAGGAGCAAAAATTTCCTCATCAATTTCAGCGTCCGTACCAAATAGATTTGAGCCTTCCGTGAGCTTTAAAATTACGCTTTGCGGGGAGACCTTCATTAGACGTGAAGCAGTTTTTGCAAGTTTTAGATAATTTTTAGGATGTGCGCAAAGCCGAGCTTTTGATTTTCTTTTGTCCTGCTCTTCCGATAGTATACAGTAGCTATTCAAGACGTTAACAGGCGCCGATTGGTTGCACGGAATACCTGACCCTAGTACGACATCGCCTTTTTTTATCCCCATTTTCTTTGCTGAGGTTAATAGACTTCCCAAGTTGCGTGCTAGCGTTAATTGCTCAGATAAAGGCATGACGCCTTGAAATTGGTTGATCTTTTCCTCAATGGTAGACGCGAGATACATCGAGCTTTTCTGAAGATTTTCATAGTTGGAGTCCATGTATCTCACCTCGTGATTATTTATCAGCGACCTGGCTGTTGGGCTCTTATGTACCGAGCTCGACTGGCGCGTCCTCGCGATAGCTTTCCAGACACCGGAGTTTTTAGGCGGAGCCAAAGTTCACCGTTTGAGTCGTGCTCGAATCCAGTGATTTGCCATACACAGCCAAAATCCGTGCCATACATATGTACTAGCATCCCTATGCGCAAGGCATTACGCGGGATTGATATGCCTCTATTGATACGTCTACTCATCGCGCTCTCCCAAGAAATGATTGATGTTTCGAAGGTGATTTTCGCTGAGCGCAGCAAAACGGTCTCTATGAATAGCATAGATTAATGAAAAAAAATACATAGATTTTTCTGGATGATTTTCATAGATTTGCTAAGCGTGTTTTCGTAGATTTTATGTTCCAAGTGCATGAGACACGTGTAAGCCTTTGGCGGTGGCGCCCATTCAGGCAGAGATCTCTGCGCTCATATGTTGACCGCCCAATGTGCGATTTCACTTTGTGGGTGGGTCTATCTACGAAACCAGAGATTACTGAGAGGCTCACTCAAATAGCTTCAGCCCCAGCACAAGAGGCTGCGCACCTACACGCTACGAAAACCCCGCAGATGGAGCCACCTATAGATCAAAAGCTCGAACTCCATTGTCTTCAACGCGAAAAATGGACCATTCGAGATTTCCCTCACGCATCCTATGCAGCCAATCTGGGCCATGGCGACTATTCAACATCGCTACCAACGTCTCTCGACTGATCACTTCCAAAAGACGGTATTTTCCGCTTTTCCAGAGCTTCGGCTGTACTTCCAAGGTTGGATCGTAAAACTTCCCTTTGTGCTCAATCAACGCGTGGCCAACAATACCCTCTCTTTGTGTCTCAACAAGAGCAAGTGCGTACTGCAAATCAGGGTGCTTTTTTGAAAGTAGCTCAATGGTAATGAAGCAGTTTCTCCAGCACTCGGTGGCCATGGTGAGTTGAGGATACTGGCGGTGTAAATCAAGCATAAATTGAGGGCGTGCGGTGATATGCGCATCGATTTCTATACAATTATTGAAACTTTTCGGTTTGAGGGCGGAAGACAGAGCATTAATAACTTTGGCATTGCCGGTTTCCTTGTCAACGATCCGACAGTGAGTGTTCGGATGGTCCCGCATTGCCGCTGCGAGCGCCTTTTCTTCATTTTTGTAATGAGCAGAGGGATTTTTGCTTGAGTTGTATACATACAAATGGTAGCGATTTGTATGCTTGGTCCGGGAGGTTAAAAAACTCATAAATAGGTTTTTAATTTGTTTAATGTGCTGGATGAACATGTAAGCTGGCACCTCAATATTTTGGATGATTAAAGTATGACGATGTCTTCTGTGAGGCGAGTCAGGCATGCTTCTGGGTTGAAGAGCAAGGCCATCTGCTCACGAGAAACAGGGTTTCCCCAATTATGGACTCCGATTACAGCCTCGGCCGCGATTTGATTGGTACCGAGGCGGGTGGGCCTCTGGAAATCTCCATGACGTAAAGAACTAATAATGATATTGGTAATTACTTGGCTTATCCGTGCTGCATCTAAGTTTACTGGTAATGCTTCGGTGCGTTCGAATACAACATTGAGTCACGGGTGAGCAAAGTTTGATTCTTTCACCACCGTGGCGCACAGGGGGTGAGATCGGCATGCTGGCGCTGAACTGAAATCCCCAAGCCGGCACCGCGTTAGTTTTATCGCGCACAAGTTCGCTGTTCACAGCGTTACGTGCAAAGTCCCGTTGTGGTCAGTCCGCCACGAGGCGAGGCCGTTGTGGAGACCACTCAGACCATTCAGGTTATCGACCAAGGGATGATCCCAAGCATTTTGCCCACATGAAATTGCCGTTTCGAATGAGGAGAACAGAACTCTCCAGGCGCTAACGTCGATCGAACCCGCATTGCCACCATGATGAGGTACGACAAATACGCAGTCTTTCGCTGACGGGAAACGGCCCTGAATGGCATTCAAGATTTTTTCATAATGGTGGTCGCCGACCAGCAGGGCCAATTTGCTCTGACCTTCATAACAAAGAACGATCCCGCTCTGATTACGGGATCGGCCTGCAGTTGCACGAAACACGGTAAGCGGCCCAACCTGTTGGATTTCGACCAAATCAATCGTACGCCCCGGGGTAGCCCGCGGCGCGGGGGCCAGTAGCCGAACCGATATTCCATGCTCATCGAGCATAGCCATAGTGCGCTTACAGGTCGCAGTATCCGGTATCTGACTAGGGGCTGTGACCTCGGATATCACTTTCAGGTCAGCGTCAGTAAATTTCAGAAGCGACTGATAGTGATCAACGTCCCAATGGCTGATGTAGATTTTGACCTCAACCCCTTGCGCGCCGATGGCCTGCGACTGGACAAGACGTTCTATCTGCGAGGCGTCATATAAGCGGCTGGCGCCAACGTCATACATGAGCCGTAGATTGTCGGTACGTATCTCGTTCCAGTTGCCGTGTCCACAGTCGATCACCGAAAGCGTAGTAGTCGTACTGGTCGCTGCCATGTTGTTTGGGCCAGCAAGCGGATACTCTGACGCAGGGGCGATGTCTCGTTCCATGAACTTTGGTGCAGCCAAGTGTTGCGAGAAGTTCTTTGCCCCCTCTGGCACTGACAACTCACCACGCAGGAATACACTTCCTGGCCCGGTAGGATCAATCGCGTGATAGCCCCATCCCTCCCAAAATTCGTCCGGGATCTCGTACCAAGAACCCTCTCGGCAACCAAAATAGCTGTCGGGCAAATAATCGAAGCGAATCATGGAGGCTGGGTTCTCCGAGGCGATGTCGTCCCCAAATGCCCCCAGTAATCTGGCCAGTTGAAGCGTATCGACAAGGCTGGCGGTATCAAGAATGACGCTGTATCCCGGAACCCCTACTTTTTTATCAACCTGCTGAGCATAAAAAAGCATCAAACATCCCTATTAAAACGACGATCATGGGCACAGCCAGATGATGGCCCATAGCTATATTTTGGCGAGATTAGCGAAGATGGAAAGGGAATGTCTAGGTAGATGATCCGTGAGCTCGGCGTGCGCGATGTACTTAGCGTGCTCGGTTTGCTCGCCGTGCTGCCGGATGTTCAGTGTGGGATGAGGGGCTTGGTTTACAAAGTAGGTGCAGGTTCGAGATGTCAATCGACCGTTCGGGAGATACCACGCTGAAGGTCCTCGACGAAGCTGGCAAGCAACCCGCAAAGCCTTGTCCCTGCTGGTCGCGACAGTTTTTATTCTCTAGCGCAGTCACCTTAAGGAGCGATTCTGGCCTTTGCGACAGGTTTACGATTTCGCCAAAGGTAGGCGCACGCCCCGCAGAATCAGGCCCAGCTGCGACAGCTTTTATTCTCTAAATTCACGTGCTGAAAACGTTGGCCTAAACCGCCCGATGAGGGGAAGCGAGAGCCTCCCCTCCACCGGCGACAGTTTTAATTGTTCAACGACAGTTTAGGTGAATTTAGAGAACTTATGGCTTGTAGCGTTAGCTGGCAACCGTTCATGGTGTCCAGGGGGCGTGCTGCGGTACCCCAGCACTGGAGCCGTTTACCTTCGAACAGGGCAGCTCTTGTTTGAGTCGGTTGTATTTGGCGGACGTCAATCCAGCGGATTCAGAGAGCGGTTCATGGCTACAACATCACCATGGCTTGGGTTCGGCCCGAGCAACTCGAAGTGCTGGGGCAGTTCATCTCTCTTCGTTGCTGCCTCTCCCTTAACTGCCGCCGCTAGAGCCCTTCGCATGGTTTTAGCGTCATAGTCACAGCAGTAGCACGGTGTGGACGGTTGTTGCCTCCAAGACTCTTCAAGAGCACCGCCGTCAACCGGATCGAAGCCAGCTTGGTTCACCAGCGACATTACCGTCTCTTTGGCCTCGTGATTATCACCCGCTACCGCTGCCGCCATGCGACCTTCAGTACCCTCCGGAAGACCTAGCTCTGCCAAGGTATGGGCCAACACATTGTTGAAAGCTTTAATTACAGGACGCCCAATTTGCTTCGTCACCCAGACGCTTTCGGTCATCCCTTGATCGATTTCCGCAATGTGGGGGTCACGCAAGCCAGGGTAATAATTACTGGTGTCCACCACCGGGACGCTATCAGGCACAGAAGTGAAAAGGCCAGAAGGGAGTGCGCTCAACGCAGGTAGCGGTATAGCCAGTACGATCAAATCCACCCCATCTACCGCGCTTCGAATGTCTGCAGGTTCCACTCCAATGCCTTCGGCGAAGGCTCGAACGCCGTTGACACCTCCAGAGTTTGCGACTCGAATCTCATGGCCGGCAGCTCTAAGCTTACGGGCGAGCGTACCTCCGATGTTTCCGGTTCCTATGATGCCGATTTTCATGGCTAAACCTCGGTAAATTGATTGTCTTGCACCGATTTTAGGGACCTCATGTGATAATGGTAAGTACGCACCAAAAGGTGGGTAACTCACTTGCGAGAAAGAAATGGGACGAGACTGGAACTGCGACGATCCACAAAATCGAAGAAATTGGGCTGAAGCGACGACTGAGACCCTTCGCGTACTGGAAGGGAAATGGAAGATCATCATCTTGTGCCAGCTTTTCGCGGCAAAGGGCGCGCTTCGCTTCTCGGATCTGGAGAAGTTGATCGATGGGATCAATCAGAAGATGCTGATTCAACAGCTTAAACAGCTAGAAAAGGACGGTATCGTACTCCGGACAGTGTACCCACAGGTACCACCAAGGGTGGAATATCAGCTCACGCCTATTGGCCATGCACTCGGGCCGTCAATCCAGGCGTTGATTGAATGGGCAGAGATGAGGCGTGATCACAGCTGAGCGCTATGATCGTCGAACTACAATCCTTAGCCTCCGGGTGCTGGGTCTTGTGAAGTGCAGCGCCCTGGCTGCGTCGTTCAATGAGATTCTGTGCGGGGTTGGGGTCAGGGCGCCTCATCAAACCGTCTAAGCCTTGCGACAGGCCGCGTCGCCTGAGATTGAGGGCTACTGGTCAATTCCCGCCCTGGTCCAGAATGTTTCGGCAGACTGACTGAGTGTTGCTTTGGGACGTGTCAGATGAATTTCCAAAGGAATGTCCCAGCTTTCATCGAGCGCCCGGATCAGACGCCCGTCCAGTATCTCCTGCTCCGTAAGGCTCTTGGGTAACCATGCCACCCCCTTGCTTTCCAAGGCCATAGACATCAACACCGCTGCAAGGTGGCTGGTGAACAAAGGCTTCAGTTGAAGGTAATCTTCTTTACCGCGCAGTCTGTGCGCGACGATACGGCCCAGTCCGGATTCATGGGTGTACGCGAGGTAAGGCAATGCCGCAGGCGAAGTACCGAAATCAGCGCGAGCGCTGGCAAGCGGAACGAGCGTGTCTTCGCCTACCTTCTTGCTGATAAATTGTTCAGGTGCCAATAGCGGCGGAACGTCGGGGTGGCGGTGGCATAGCAAAAACTGAACCTGACCATGAATCAGCATTTGCTCACAGACGGCCATGCTATCTGAATGCAGTTGCACTGCTTCGATAGGTGCACCGCTTTCTGAACTCCGGAGCCACTTGGGGAAAAAGGTAAAAGAGAGGGAGTGAGTAGCCGCGAATTGTAATGACCTGGCTGCTACCCCTGCGACCTCTTGAGCTTCGCTGCGTATCCGGTACAAGGATCGGGCCGCTTCCTGGGCACTGGGCAAGATATGTCTTCCAGCCTCGGTGAGCGTGGCTCCATGTGGTGAGCGCACGAACAGCTCAACTCCCATCCAATTCTCCAGGGAGCGGACTCTGCGACTGAAGGCCGGCTGGGTTACGTGTCGCGCTTCGGCCGCCCGCACAAAGCTTCCGTACTCCGCCAGCGCTGAAAGATCTTCAAGCCAAACTAGTTCCAAGGGCCATGCCTCCTGTGCATAGGGTCCGGCATTAATAGCATTGGGCGAGCGCTACCTCAAAGCATAACGTGGGGTCACATACAACAAGAGGAACCCGTCATGCGCATCGTCGACATCCGTGAAAAAACCGTTTCCATTGCCTCTCCAATCGCCAACGCCTATATCGATTTTTCCAAGATGACCTGCTCGGTCGTCGCTGTGGTCACGGATGTGATTCGCGACGGTAAGCCGGTCATCGGTTATGGCTTCAACTCCAACGGTCGCTATGGGCAAGGCGCATTGATGCGTGACCGCTTCCTGGCACGTATCACTGAAGCAGACCCAGACACGCTTATCGACCACGAAAACAACAACTTGGACCCGTTCGCCATCTGGAAAACCCTGATGACCAACGAGAAACCAGGAGGTCACGGTGAGCGCTCTGTCGCTGTGGGTACAATCGATATGGCGGTCTGGGATGCCGTAGCAAAAATCGAAGGTAAACCGCTGTACCGCTTGCTCGCTGACCGTTACCGCAACGGTGTTGCCGACGACAAAGTCTGGGTGTACGCAGCCGGCGGCTACTACTACCCTGGCAAAGACCAATCCAAGCTCAAAGCGGAGATGCAGAGCTATCTCGACCGCGGCTACGACGTGGTCAAAATGAAGATCGGCGCGGTCCCGCTGGATGAGGACATCCGCCGTATCGAAGCCGTGCTTGAAGTGGTTGGCGACGGCCGCCGCCTGGCCGTCGATGCCAATGGCCGCTTCGATCTGCAAACCGGCATCGCCTACGCCGAAGCCATCAAAAAGTACAACCTGTTCTGGTACGAAGAGATCGGTGATCCGCTCGACTACGCGCTGCAGGCTGAGCTGGCAAATCACTATGAACTGCCTATGGCCACTGGCGAAAACCTGTTCTCTCATCAGGATGCCCGCAACCTGCTGCGCCACGGCGGCATGCGACCTGATCGTGACTATCTGCAGTTCGACTGCGCGCTGTCTTACGGTCTTGTCGAATACATGCGCACCCTTAAAGTGATGGAAGAAATGGGCTGGTCGTCCCGCCGCGTTGTACCCCACGGTGGCCATCAGATGTCGCTCAACATTGCCGCGGGCCTGCACCTCGGTGGTAACGAGTCGTACCCGGATGTGTTCCAGCCGTTCGGCGGCTTCGCGGACGGCATCAAGGTTGAAAACGGCTACGTTGGTCTGCCCGACATCCCAGGCGTGGGCTTTGAAGCCAAATCCGCTTTGTACGCAGTCATGCGTGAACTGGGCGAGGGCTGATCATCCTCGGTATGCGGTCTCTGAAAAAGAGGCCGCAGTACCAGGCGGCGCGAAGCGCCGCCAAGCCACATGCCCATCACAAAAATAAAATGAGGTGCTTCCGTGGAAATTTCCAAATCCCGCTGGTACAGCCAGCTGTATGTGCAAGTGTTGATCGGCATCGTGATCGGCGCGGCAATCGGTTACTTCGTACCCGACATAGGGGCCAAGCTCCAACCCTTCGCCGATGGCTTCATCAAACTGATCAAGATGCTCTTGGCACCGATCATCTTCGGTACGGTCGTTGTTGGTATCGCAAAGA
>Ga0213825_1000428_pt1 | contig 30599 bp, 37 predicted proteins | sample MC6MC0900MG_FD_179896 | JGI IMG/M metagenome (GOLD analysis project Ga0213825, IMG submission 179896) | Enriched soil aggregate microbial communities from Iowa State University, Ames, United States - MC6-MC0900-MG | ecosystem: Environmental > Terrestrial > Soil > Unclassified | place: USA: Iowa...
CGTGGGATAGCGAGACAGACGAGACCCTGCACGGAGCGTCAGCGCAGGAAGCGGCTCGTCGCTCGCCCACTGGAAAGCGAGTAGCCTGGAACGGAAATCACCTTTATTTTGGCTAAATATTCACATAGAGTCCCTTGACTATTTAGTTTTTCAACACTATGAAAAGCCAACAAGTTATTCATCACTTGTTGGCTTTTTCTTATCTACTGATATGATTTGGCGACTTGGCCATTCCAACGCATGTAATTGTCCGCCAAAGACAGCTCCACCGTCAATGCCAATTATATGATTTTCTCCAAAATAGACATTGTAATTAGTAGGGTTTTGATGAAGTCTATACGTAGGTGTATGGCCAAAGACGACTGTTTTATCTCCTTGATAGCCTGTATGAAATTCCTCTCGTATCCATAACAATTGCATAGGGTCAGTTTCAGCCAAAGCTACTCCAGGAACGACGCCACCATGTACAAAGATAGCATCTTCTAACTCAATATAAATTTCAAGCGTTTCGATAAGCTGTAAATGTTCTTCAAGCTTCGGTAATGTCTGAATAAAAGCTGGTAAGGTGTTATTACGAATGGCTTCTTCAAAATCCGCTACCTGATAACCATAGCTTGCCAGCGTAGCATCTCCGCCACAGAGCCCTACCCAATGATTCCAAGGCTTTAGATGACCAGAGCGACAGGCTTTTAGCATAATTGCCTCATGGTTTCCTAAAAGAACCCGTGCACCCATTGCTCGCAATTCGCTTACTAGGTTTAAAACACCGCTTGAGGCAGGTCCTCGATCGATATAATCACCTAGTAAAAAAAGCTGATCCTGCGCAGCATCATAATTTGCTGCCATTAATAGTTCCTCAAAAAGTTCTAATTCCCCGTGTATATCACTAATAGCTAGTATTCTATTCATATAAGTGCATCCTTTCCAGTTAAGTACAGTTACTATTTAGTATAGAGAATAGTTCCGCAAAATTCGACTTTTCTACTCCTCTAGACGAATTACTATTTACGAAAGTTTTCTCTTTTCCGAAATAGTATTGGTAAATGGAGATTCTATCTTATCAATGCTTTAAGCAATGGACTTCTTATTTAGTAGATGGTTCAAGTCCTATTATCACATCTTAAATTTTTCATTAATGAAAAGTTTACTTTATCATATGTCAGAGTGATTCCAATTCCTTCATCGTTCGTCTATAGTGTTGGAATAGTGGAAAGGAGGGAGTTTAGTTGCTACAGCAATTTCAACAAGATTATGAAAAGCACAGTGATTCTATTTTTAAATATATTTATTATTTGGTAGGAAACAAGGAGCTAGCAGAAGATTTAACACAGGAAACATTCTTTAAAGCCTATCAATACTTGCATACATATAGGAAGGAAGCAAATATTCTTACATGGTTAAGAAAAATAGCCCGAAATTTAGTATACGATCACTATAGACGAAAGCGAATTTATCAATTTATCCCGTTTTTTCAAAAGGATTGTTTACAAGATGAAGCCTTGTTACCAGAGGAGTTTTTACTGAAAGGGGAAATTTTTTTAGCTGTTTTTCAAGCACTTTTTAAGATAAAGCTTGAATACCGGGAAGCTATTATTTTGCGTTATATCGAGGAGCTATCTGTTAAAGAAGTCAGTGATTTACTTGGCTGGAGCGAAGCAAAGGTGAAAAATAATACGACACGTGGTCTTAGGGCAGTACGAAAAATACTGGGGGAGGAGGGAATATGCTATGAATGATTCAATAAAAAATGCTTTACGACAAATGCAGGATTTAACAAGATCAACAAAAGATAAAGAGCTGACGTGGGAAAATCTAGAGAAAAAAATGCAGGTGGAAACAAAACGTCATCAATGGCAGTATCGTACAGCATTTACAGGTGTACTTGTTATGTTATTTTTATTCATCATCTTGTTAGTAAATGGCAATGAGAGTTCCAAAAATGCGATGCTTCCTTTAAAGGAGGAAATAGCATCAGTTCATTATATAGCAGCCGATTCAAAAAACCAATTTATTGGTAAAGATTCAAGACTTTATTTAGGCGTGAAAAAGCTTTCTCCAAAGGTCTATAGGGAACTAGAAACATTATTAGCCGTACAGCAAGAAATTTTCCCGAGTGAAAGTGAAATGCAGGTATTTGATAATGATACGTATGATCTAGTCATTACCTTTAAGGATGGACATCAGCAACGCCTAAAATGGAATCGTTTTGCTAACGAAAATGGGGAATTATTAATGCTTGATTGGGATAAAAAAATATATTATACAATCTCTAAAGAAATGGCTGTAAAAATGGATGAGGAAATAATAGCCTTAAAAAGCAATTTTAAGAATTGGTCATTATGGCCACTTGTTATACTAGGAGTTATGATAGTGGAAGGTGTTTTGAGTTTTTTAATACGAAAAAAATACAGACTTCCAAAAAAGCCAGACCTCTATCCGGAAAAAAAGTGGATGCTAGTGGATATTGGTGTGTCAATGGTTATACTTTTGGTGGCAGTTAACTTAAAGAGTCCGTTGTATGTAGGTTGGTTAATACCTATCGCATTCATATTATGCTGTTGGGAATTTTGGATAAATCAAAAGTTAACGCCACACCGTGGTTATATGGAGCTTCGATTATTACGGGTTGCTTATCTTTTATCTATTATTATGTATTTAATAATCATGTTTGCATCATAAATAAGTAGCAATCAACTAAGTGTCGGTGGGGATAAGGAAAACCCCACCGATTATCTTATAGTCAGTAGCATTTGGTTATTCTTTGAGTTTTTGCCATGCTTGCTTTGCAATATTTTCATCAAATGTTGAGAGAAGCCGATAGTTATTGGAATCTAAAATTCGAAAATGTTGACTAATAACATTTTGCTGCAGGCGATAACTATTGTATTCACTTAGGCTTTTCCACCATATGTAACCACCCATTGTTTTTTCTTTTGGCTGTAATGTTCCGTTATTCGCAATCAAATCCACAACCTCAAGTGGGTCACCACCAAGCTCATGCTGTAAAATTGAGCTTTCTCGGCATAAGGTACAAACTGCCACTGTTGTTGTCCAACCAGCCTGTATACGACCTTTTTCAATTTGAACAAGTGTTTTTTTTGAAAGCCCTAGTAAATCGCTCATCTGATCCTGTGTTAAATCTTTTTCGGTACGGATTAATTTCAGTTTTTCTGAAATAAGTGTGATTAATTGTTCACGATTCATCCAAACACCCTTTCTTTCAGATCGTTAAGTACCATTATACATCAATGCATTGGAGAGCGTGATTTCAGCTTTGATATTAAAATGGCTTATTAATGTAAAACAGACTGTCCAAATGATTTTGAACAGTCTGTTTTATCCCGCTGGTATCTTAAACTGCTCACCAAAGCCCAATTGGTTCAGGCAACTTTGTTACCCAGGATATAAAGTTTCACCGTATTGTTAAAATTCGTATTTTTTTGTGTCTGAAATAACGCGGAAATGGATTCCTTTAATTTGAGCGCTTACTTTATGACGAAGTGTATCAATATCGACAAGCTCATCATTATCATTCACACATTCTGCAATTTCCTGTAATAACTTCGTAAAGGCTTCTTGGAAGAGTGAGCGCATATTATCAAAATCTAGACTACGGAAGTTCCCATCAATATCAAAAGCTTCAACAGAATTTAATTGCTTTGAAGCTCCAGCAAAGCGGTCGTCGTAAACTGTATAGTTTTCATCTGTGACAACGATAATATATAATGTTTCACCTGTAATCGTTTTTAGTTCGATATTCGTTTTGTGTTTTTTGACGTCCGTAATAATGTGTATACCGTCCGAATGATATAGCTTAAACAATTTCATATGTGATGCCCCCTGAAAATAGAATCATATTCATATTTCATTATATATTGAAATGGCTAATAATGGAATAAGGCAAAAGTATATGATAAATCAAAATAGCCCTTTTCGTGAAATATTAGTAAAGCTAAAAATGATATAATCTAAAAACCATAACTCAGTGATTAAGCTTGAACAATAGAGGGCAATGCCTTTCGAAGAGGGCGTACCTCAATGTAATGTATTTGATGTCCTTGCTGCTCGTAGATACTAAATACATACGGAGCTAGCTCAATGTTTTTTGTCGCTTTAATACCATTATTAACTGTTAGGAACCATCCACCGAGTGTTTCTACTTCTTCTGCTTCGAGGGTTATATTCAATAAATTTTCTACATCTTCAACAAGCATTTTTGCATTTAAAATGTAATGATTGTCATTTAATTTTCGAATCTCTGCAATTTCATCATCGTCAAATTCATCACGAATTTCACCAACAATTTCTTCTAAAATATCCTCTACAGTAACAAGACCTGATGTACCACCATATTCATCCATTAAAATGGCCATATGAATACGCTCCTTCTGCATGCGTACCAATAATTGTTGAATTGGAATCGTTTCAATCACCCGAATTACTGGATTGATAAATTGCTCTAGTACGAGAGATTCATCCGTTAGCTGTTCAAGCAATCCATAGGTAAATAATTCCTTAGCATTAATAAAGCCTAAAATATTATCACGATCTCCATCATAAACAGGATATCTCGTATATTTTTCAGTAGCTATAAAATGGATAATATTTGTAAAAGATTCATTCTTCTCAATACCAGCAATTTCTGTGCGAGGTACCATAATTTCACGAGCAATACGTTCGTCAAACTCAAACACATTATTCACAAATTTGAGCTCAGTTTTATTGATTTCACCACTTTTAAAGCTCTCTGATAGCAGTAATCTTAATTCTTCCTCAGTATGTGATAATTCATGCTCAGAAGCAGGCTTCATGCCAAAAAGGCCAACTAGTATACGAGCAGAACCATTCAAGAACCAAATAAATGGATACATTATCTTATAGAACAGCATAATAGGCTTAGCAAACAACAATGTAATCGTTTCAGCCTTTTGAATAGCAGCAGTTTTAGGTGCTAGTTCGCCAACAACTACATGTAAAAATGTAGCAATCGCGAAAGCACTGCCAATTGTGAAAACCGTCATATATTTATCTGAAATACCGACCATCTCGAAAAGTGGATGCAGCATAAATTCAAAGGTTTTCTCACCGACCATCCCGATACCAAGTGCAGTTACAGTTATACCAAGCTGACAGGCAGATAAGTATTCATCCAAATGATTAACAACATGCTTAGCAGAAATAGCTTTTTTATTGCCCTCCCCAATTAATTGGTCCAGTCTAGAGGAACGCACTTTTACGATGGCAAATTCAGTTGCCACGAAAAAGCCGGTTAATGCTAGTAAAATGGTAAAAATCGATAAGTTAAGTATGGTCTCCAAATAGTCGTTCTGTATAAACAGAACGTCACCTCCTAATTATGAATAAGTAAAAGCAAAGATTGCATGAGTGCAATACTTTCGGGTGAAACATTTTTTTTAACTTTTTCAATATGTTTTGTGTCTTGTTTGTTCATTTGCGCAAGAAGAGAAGTTACATCGTGCTCTAAGTCTTGCATTTTTAAACGAAGTATTTGTACATCGATTTCTTCATAGGGTGTGATGTTTAATTCATGCTGAATTTCTACAAGGGATAAACCCTCCTGTTTGCGCTGCTCAATAAAATGAAGTCTTTCAATCATAGCAGGGGCATAATAGCGGTAATTTGAGGCAGAGCGTTCAGCTTCTAATAAGCCGATATTCGTGTAATAATCAATTGTTCTTTTTGTAATGCCTGTTTTTTCTGCCAGCTCACCAATTCTTAATTTCTCTGTCCCAATGCAAACACCTCCAAACCATCACGTGATACTTTGATTATAACGTGATGGTTTTATACAATCAAATGAAAGAATTCAATATTTCAAAATTGTAAGATTTTTTTGGAAGATATTTAATGCATGTAACTACTTCAAGATATAGACAAAAAATCAGTGGGAGGTGTGCCCACTGATCAAAGTTATACGTTATTTTTTTAAATATGTATCGTAAAGATAATCTAAAGCCTCTTCACCAGTCATTTCTAAAATTGTTTCATCATTAAAAACTAATGTTACCACTGTGTGTGAGCCAATGATTTGGTCATCCTTTATCATACATGTAACGTTTACCACGCCTGTTTCTGCGAGCTGTTTTTTCATAGCTTCATCCCATGTTTGTTCAGAAAATAGTGGTGCTTGCCATGTCCCTCTCACATGAAGCTCTTTTTTGTCAGGGTCATAATCCCAGCGTATGTCACGTAAAATAGATTTAAATAGGTCATTAACCGTAAAAGTTGTGTTTTTATAGTTAATGGTAATGGCACGTATAGCATGTACATCACGACCAACGGCACTCGCTGCGGAATCAGCTGCAGAATTAATGCCTGAAACTGCACCTTTAATTTCAGACAGTCGTTCCCCACAGCCGACTAGTAATGAACCTAAACATGCTACACATGCTAACTTTGTTAGCCATCTCACAAGTAGTCCCCCCAGTTTTGTAAGTTGTTACTACTATATTATCGAAAAGAAAAATACGAAGAAAGGGCATGAAGGCGGCAGATTGTGACGGTTTTGCAACGATACGACCTCCACTTGAATGTTCAAGCAATTGGAATTTTTAGTATCTGAAAATTTAGTAAACTCAGAAATGAAAGGGAGCGATTTGGGATGAAGATTAATGATGAATTACTGGATCGATTAGGAACATATTTTGTCTATCACGCTGTCTATGAAAATTATGGGATTACCTTTGAAAATTTTGTTGAGCGTTGGTTACGTGGAATACTTGAAGTATAGTAAGCTACCCCCTTTTAATTGAAATTGGTGAGCTTGCACACTAACAGCTACGATTGTGCAATTGCTTAGTGATTAATCGACAGAAATTAATCGTATTTTGCAGGTCATTCATATGATTTTTGGCCAAACAGATTTACTTGCGTTCAATGAAGCAATCGAAGCGGCACGTGCAGGTGAGCATGGCAAGGGTTTTCTATTGTGGCAGAGGAAGTACGCAAGCTCGCAGTATCCGCCAAATCAACAAGCCAAATTGCCACGATTATCTAGGGAAGCGGCAAAGGCAAGTGATGCAATACAAGGCGTTGTACTAGCTGTGAACCAATATAGTATCGATATCAAGAAACAGGCACTGGATGCAATTTTTACAGCATATTGTGGATTCACACAAATCGATAATGTGATAGCTATGAGCCAACAATCCTCCGCAGGACAGAGGAGCTATGGCAACAATGGAACAATACATGACACCAAATAGCAAGGCACAGCAATTGGTAACTATGGCTGACTCGCTGCATATAGCATTGGCTAAATTTCAATATTAAAAAAAGGGAGAGCTGTTGGCAAGGTCAAGTTTTCATTCGACCTTACGAACAGCTCTCTTGTTTATTTAAAAAATTGCGTAATAAATTGATTAGCTTCTTGCCAGTTATTGACCCGCACAACATTGTCAGGAACAGCAAGACGGTTATAAGGTGTGTCAAATAACACTACGGGTATTTTTAGCTCCTCCGCTAGCATAACAGCATTATCGTGCTTATCCTCAAAGAACGCATCTACAGCATGTTTTTTTGCTGCTGCTAGTTTATCATGGCTGCCCAGAAGCTCGATATGATCATACGGAATAGCTTGTGTTTTAAACCAATTAACAGTAATATCTACAAGATTTTCACCGCGAGCCGAGATATAGTAGAGCTCAAAATCGTTTTGCCAAGCACTTAAAATACTCTTTGCATCTTTCGCCGCTTCAGATACCTCATACATATAAGGCTCATTTTCCTTAAACCATGTATTAAACACACCTCGATCAATAGGATGTGGGAATGCGGATAAAAAATCATATTCACAGACATCATCAAGTGTAATGTTTACATTGTATTGTTTATTTATATGTGGAATGAGAGTACTGGGACATGTCACTGTTCCGTCAATATCAATACCAAAGCGAGGTTTTTTCATGCTAGCACCTCCCTAGGCGTTTGCGTTTGCTGCTTCTTCAGCTGCTCGCTTTTCTTCCATTTCTGCAGCTAATTTATCAATTTCTTTTTTCAGCTCTTCTACCATCGTTTCTTCAGGGACTTTTCGAACAGTTTTGCCCTTCATAAATAGTAAACCTTCACCACGTGCCCCTGCAATACCAATGTCTGCTTCACGTGCTTCACCAGGACCGTTTACTGCGCAGCCAAGCACAGCTACTTTTAGGGGTACATTTAATTTAGAAATATACTCTTCTACTTCATTAGCAATGGAAATTAAATCTATTTCGATTCGACCGCATGTTGGGCAGGAAATAAGCGTTGCCATATTTGACGCCAAGCCGAATGATTTTAAAAGCTCACGTGCGACTTTTACCTCTTCAACTGGATCAGCAGATAATGAAATACGAAGCGTGTTGCCGATGCCTTTTGAGAGAATCGCTCCTAGACCTGCTGCTGATTTTACAGTTCCAGCAAACAGTGTACCTGATTCTGTAATCCCTAAGTGAAGGGGGTAATTAAAGGCTTTCGCTGCTTTTTCATAAGCTTCAATTGCAAGATTTACATCTGATGCCTTCATGGACACGATAATATCGTGGAAATCCAAGTCTTCCAATATTTTAATATGATGTAGGGCAGATTCAACCATACCGTCTGCAGTCGGATAACCGTATTTTTCTAAAATATGACGCTCTAAGGAACCAGCGTTAACACCGATACGAATCGGAATTCCTTTTGCTTTAGCTGCATTGACAACCGCCTCTACCTTTTCCTTACGTCCAATATTACCTGGATTAATACGTACTTTATCAATGCCATTTTCAATTGCTTTTAAAGCTAATTTATAATCAAAGTGAATATCAGCTACAAGAGGAATATGGATACGTTTTTTTATTTCTGCAATGGCATCCGCTGCTCGCTCGTCTGGTACTGCCACACGAACAATTTGACAGCCTGCTTCCTCTAGACGAAGTATTTCTGCTACTGTTGCTTCAACATCATGTGTTTTTGTTGTACACATACTTTGAATGAATAATTCATTACTACCACCAATTGTTAAGTTACCGACACGTACGGGACGTGTATTTGAACGGTGACAAATTTCACTCATTAACTTTCTCTCCTTTTCGGGCCATACTTTCAGCCGTCACTGACATTTATTTTAGCAGTGTAAGAAAATAAGGACAAGGAAGAAACGTTAACATTTCATTTTCCACATTTGTTTTCAAATTCAAATGACAATGGAAGCTTTATATTTTCACCAGGAATAAGTGCCTGTAATTGTAAATGAGGATTCAATTGATAAAATAACTCCAAGCGTTCAGGAAAGGTCATGGGTACTTTTGCAGGATGAAGTGCAAAGAGGCTGTGAATCGTATCGCCTTGAATAGTTTGTACAGTAATATAATTTGGTTCTCGCTGTTTCTCGCAAAGGGCATTATCAGAGTTTTTCAAGGAAAATGCAGAAAATTGTAAAGATCCCTCCGTTAAATCTACTTTTACAACAAAAGCAATAATAATAATAATGGCTGTTAACACGAATGGACGCAAAAAACCCCTCCTTTTCTACACTATATTTAGAAGAGGGGGGAATCATGCACATTATTTTGAAATTGGTTGTTTTGGATATTTTGTAAAGGCAATAGTTAATAGAGTAACAGTTAAAAGTAAGGAAAAAATAGAGATAATTGTGCTGTTAATCGGTAGATAATCTGATAGCATGCTGATAAGAATAGCCCAGGTCATGGCAAATGTTGTTGTTCGCCAAATATGACGGTATTCCCCTCGACGCTTCATCACTTTTAAGATAAATAGACCTGCTAAGGCATAGAGTGCAATTTGCCCAAAAATAAGCATGGTTGTAAAAACGAAAAGCATGATGAATGTTACAGGGTACAATAGCCATTTAATGCCTTCTATATATTCAGTTAACCCGTTTATACTTGTCATATCAAATGTATTTACAGACATACCAGCTGTAAAGCGACCAAACGAGAAAACCGTCACGATTGTTATAAGTAGAAAGGTATATTGAATGACTTTTCCGATAGGTAATAAACGGTAGGCAGCTAGTTTTTTAGGATGAATTAAGCTGTCAATAAATAGTTGTGAGTGGTTCATAGCATATCTCCTCCAATCGCTATTCTATCATGTTCAACTTTGACAAGATACGAGATAAGCAGTATTAGCTGAGAATAGAATGGTAAAATGTTAACATTGTGTAAAGAAGTTAAAGGTTTTCTTTACTTTTTCTACACTATCATTTAAAGATTAGGAATAGAGTAGTAGAGATGTAAGAATTGGAGCGAATACAATTGACGATAGATTGGCAAAACATACTGTTTCAATTTTTAGGTGGGTTAGGGGTATTCCTATTTTCTATTAAATTTATGGGGGACGGACTCCAAAAATCAGCAGATGATCGACTGCGGGAATGGTTGAATCGATTTACAACCAATCCATTAATGGGTGTGCTCGTAGGCATAATTGTGACGATTTGTATTCAATCAAGCTCTGCAACAACAGTCATTACGGTCGGGCTTGTCAGTGCAGGGTTTTTAACATTACGTCAAGCAATTGGTGTTATTATGGGTGCTAATATCGGCACGACGATCACGGCATTTATTATTGGCATTAATATTGGTTTTTATTTTTATCCACTGTTGGCATTAGGTGCTGGATTATTATTTTTCTTTAAGAAAGCAACATACCAGCATATAGGGCAAATCGTATTTGGTTTTGGGGGATTATTTTTAGGCTTGGAATTAATGAGCGCAAGTATGCAGGCCATTCATCAATTGGCTGATTTTGCATCATTAACGCTGCATCTAAGAGATCAGCCCGTTATTGGCATCTTTTTAGGGACAGTGTTTACATTACTTGTGCAAAGCTCAACAGCAACTGTGGGTGTGCTACAGGGCTTATATGCTGAGCATCTTATTGGCTTGGAAAGTGCATTACCTATTTTATTTGGCGAAAATATTGGGACAACAATTACAGCTGTTTTAGCGTCGCTAGGAGCTTCTATTTATGCGAAGCGTGCAGCTGCGGCGCATGTGCTGTTTAACGTTATCGGCACTGTTATTTTCATGATCTTTTTTACACCCTTTATGCAGTTTGTTCAATGGATTAGTGAGCTCTTCCATCTAGAGCCAAGGATGCAAATTGCCATTGCACATGGCTCCTTTAATGTAATTAACATGATTATTCAGGTACCATTTATTGGTGGCTTGGCGGTGCTTGTGACAAAGCTATTGCCTGGACGCGACGAAAATTTCGATGTAACAACGAAGCATTTAGATCCGTCCTTTATTGATTCGTCTCCAGCAATTGCACTTGGGCAAGCAAAGGAAGAAGTGCTGCGAATGGGTGAGCATGCACTACGTGGTTTGGAAGAAACATTCTTATATATGAAAACAGGTGAAGCTGTCCATATTCCAACTGTTTTGCAGCTAGAGGCAGGACTAAATCATTTAGACAAGGAAATCACAAATTATTTAGTGATGGTGTCTAAGCAACCACTTTCTCGTGCAGACTCTGTAAGACACCACACATTGCTAACAAATGTACGCGACATTGAACGCATTGGGGATCATTTTGAAAATATTTTAGAGCTTTTACAATATAAGGATCACCATGAAGTAAGTTTAAGTAAGTCAGCACGCCAAGATTTGATTGGCATGTTTAGCCTAGCAATTGAAGCGGTACGCAAGAGCATAGAGGCACTGGATACTGCAAGTTTAAGCTTAGCACAGGAAGTAACGGAGCTGGAAAGTCTGATTGATGATATGGAGGATAAGCTACGACAAAAGCATATTGCACGCTTAAATGCAAATGAGTGTAGTGGTGCCGCAGGGATTGTTTATACTGATATTGTGAGCAACTTAGAGCGTATCGGTGACCATGCTGTAAATATAGCCGATTCTATTTTAGGGATTCGACATTAAGAAATTGAAACTTTTGGTTTTGCTTTTACGTATGATAGGCAATGCACACAGCAAAAGGAGCGAATTTAGGTGGAAATTGTTGGCTGGATATTAGTGATTGCCTGCTTCATCATTTCATTTATTGGTTTGGTGTACCCCATCATTCCAGGGGTGATTTTTTTACTTGGCGGCTTTATAGTCTATGGATTATTTTTCTCATTTACCGATTTAAATTGGTTGTTCTGGGCAATTGAGATTTTATTTGTCGTGCTGTTATTTGGTGCAGATACAGTAGCAAACGCCTTTGGTATTAAAAAGTTCGGTGGTACAAATGCAGGGATGTGGGGTAGTACCATTGGTTTATTAATTGGACCGTTCGTTATCCCTGTTGCAGGAATACTAATAGGACCATTTTTAGGAGCAGTAATTGCTGAGTTACTTGTGGAGCGTCGCCCATTCGGTGAGGCCGTTAAAAGTGGTGTTGGTTCGCTTGTAGGTTTTTTAACTTCGACGGTAGCAAAAGCGGTTATCCAAATTGTTATGATTATTGTGTTCTTTATCGCTATCTGATTTTTTCATGTTATGTGTTTAGTTATATGAAAAAAGGGTAGGATAGTAAACGTATTGGTTTTCAGTCAAAAGGCTGAAATCTTCAAATTGAAGTATTTTTCATTGAATGGTTTGACCAATTTTGATAATCTATGAATGTACTAATTATTTCTTTATTTTAGGGAGGAACTTAACAATGGCTTATGAATTACCACAATTAACTTACGCTTATGACGCATTAGAACCACATATCGATGCAAAAACAATGGAGATTCACCATTCTAAACATCACAATACGTATGTAACAAATTTAAATGCTGCTGTTGAAGGCACTGAATTTGCAGAGAAAGATATTAACGATCTAATCGCAAACCTTGATGCCCTTCCAGCTGACAAACAAACTGCTGTACGTAACAATGGTGGTGGACATGCTAACCATACATTATTCTGGGAAGTAATCGCTCCAGGCGGTTCAAACACTCCAGTTGGTGAAGTTGCAAAAGCGATTGACGCTAAATTTGGTTCTTTCGATGCATTCAAAGAAGAATTTGCAAAAGCTGCTACAACTCGCTTTGGTTCAGGTTGGGCATGGTTAATCGTTGATGGTGACTCAGTTGCTGTTACATCAACTCCAAACCAAGACTCTCCAGTTATGGAAGGTAAAACACCAATCCTAGGCTTAGACGTTTGGGAGCATGCTTACTACCTTAACTATCAAAACCGTCGTCCAGATTACATCGGTGCATTCTGGAACGTAGTGAACTGGGATGTAGTGGAAGCAAAATTCCAAGCTGCAAAATAATGATTGAGTAATAAAAGGCTATGTCAACGGTGATTCATCACCATGACATAGCCTTTTTTGATGGTTTTGGTGGATAGAGATGCAAAAGTGACGGATTGAACTGACAATGATATGGATAGAAAAGCCCAAGTAATGGATAGAATCGAAAAACTTTAAATGATTGATTGGGAATAGCAACCTTTCACTTTAATATGCCGTCAAATAAATGATGTTTTCAAACATGAAATATCAAGTGCATGCTTTCCTGTCGTACCTTCGAATGGTATACTAGATATCGTGTATTTAAAATGTAATAAGATAAGGAGGGGAATACATATTGCGCAAAGCACCAAGGAAAAATCGCGCGGCGAGTGTTAAAGCAAAACATCATTCTAATTTAACATTTCGTATGAATGTCCTTTTCTTTGCTATATTTATCGTATTTTCAATGTTAATTTTTAGACTCGGTTATATGCAAATCGTGAAAGGGGAAGAGTATGTAAAATTTTTAGAGAGTACAGAGGAAGTCCCTGTTAATACAAGTGTACCAAGGGGCCGCATGTATGATCGTTACGGGCGTATTTTAGTCGATAATCACCCTGAAAATGCTATTACCTATACGAAAATGCAAACAACGAAAACAGAGGAAATGCTAGAAATCGCTGAAAAGCTAGCACAATTAATTGAACAGCCTACAAATCGTGTGACATTGCGCGATAAGCAGGATTTTTGGATACTTAAAAACCATGATGCTGCCTATAAAAAAGTGACAAAGGCTGAAGAAGACAAAATTCGACAAAAAAAAGATATTACAACAAGCCAAATCAACGCAGAGATTGATAAACTAGTGCGTGAACGTATTACAAATGAAGAGCTTTTACAATTGACAGAGGCAGATTTAGAAATACTAGCAATCTATCGAGAGATGGCTTCTGGCTATAATTTATCACCTCAAATTATTAAAAGTGAAAATGTATCGGCAGATGAATTTGCACGTGTATCAGAACGCTTAACAGAGATGCCAGGCGTCAACACAACAACAGATTGGAAGCGTGTGAAATTATCATCTCTTTCTATTTTAGGGCGAACAACTGTCCCGGCGAAAGGGATTCCAAAGGAAAAGCTGAATTACTATTTAGCTCGTGATTATTCACGTAATGACCGCGTTGGTGAAAGTTATATTGAAGCACAATATGAAGATTTACTACAAGGGCAAAAAGCAGTTGTTAAAAATATTACGAATAGAAAAGGGCAGGTAGTCGATACCGTGACAACCTATGAAGGTGAGCCTGGTAAAGATTTGGTCTTATCATTAGATAGTGAATTAACTGCTGCAACAGAGAAAATTGTCGAAGAAGAATTACTTAATTTAAAAGCACGTTCCGGTTCAAAATTATTAGATCGTGCATTTTTAGTTATGATGGATCCAAATACTGGAGACATATTATCAATGGTTGGTAAGAAGATTGAAAAAGATTCAGAGACAGGAAAAAATGTAGTCGTTGATTATTCATATGGTAACTTTACAACAGCTTATGAGGCAGGTTCTGCAGTTAAAGCAGCAACATTACTAACGGGGTACAATTTAGGAGCAATTACAACACGGACTGTATTAGGTGATGAACCCATCACGTTATTGGGTACTAGGCCAAAAAAATCTATTTTTAACCCATATGGCTATATCCAGATGGATGGTTTAAGAGCCTTAGAGCAATCTTCTAACGTATTTATGTTTAAAACTGCTCTACTCATTAATAAAACACCTTATAGCTATGGAATGCCTCTACGTTTAAAGGACGATACTTTCCAAAAAATGCGTAATTCCTATGCACAGTTCGGGTTAGGGGTAAAAACAGGGGTCGATTTACCAAATGAATTTAGCGGTGTTCAAGGTCCTTCTGGTCCAACCTATGGAGGGAAGTTACTTGACTTAGCAATCGGACAGTACGATACGTATACACCTTTACAATTAGCACAATATATTTCAACCGTTGCAAATGGTGGCTATCGAATTCAACCGCATATAGTGAAAGAAGTGCGTCAGCCATCAAAAGATGGACAGGAGCTTGGTCAATTAGTAACAGAGGTTGGACCAACGATTTTAAATCGTATTGATAATTCATCAGATGAAATTAACTATGTAAAACAAGGGCTTCGTCGTGTCTATACAGGTGCACATGGTACAGCTAAAAGACACTTTGCAAATGCACCATATACAGCGGCAGGGAAAACAGGAACAGCAGAGGTAATATATTACGGGGATTTGAGAGAAAATTGGGGTACATATACACTTACGTATACACATGTTGGTTTTGCCCCTTATGAAAATCCTGAAATTGCCTACGCTGTAGTTATTCCTTGGGCATCAACAAACCCTCAACAACCATTTTCGGCTAATAGTGAGATTGCTAGAAAAGCTCTGGATAAATATTATGAATTAAAAGAAAAATATAAAACTGAAAAAGTAATAGATAGTGATGTAACACAGCCTATTTTACCAGCTGTGACAAAAGATAAAATTGGCGAAGATGAACAACAATAAGAGAAACCGCTAGAGCATTTAAATGCCTAGCGGTTTTTGTCAGTTGTGATATAGAAAACACGGTATGAAATTAAATCTCCATACCGTGTTTTCTTCTATATAATAATGCATATGAAATTCTACGCAGATAGTTGTTGTATTGCTAATTCAAATTGTTGCTTTGGTTTTTTTCCGTAAAGCTCTATATTATTACAGAAATAGGACTCAACCATAAAATCAACAGCTTCCTGTAAAGAGAATTCTCGATGTTCCATTACGAGTGTTAGATATGTTTTAAAGTAATCGGCATTTTGTACTTTTACATGCTTAATCACAAAGTCAAACTCCTCTTCTATTAATTCATGACACAATTGCTTATTATAGCATCTTTCTATAAGGAAGCAAGTAATTGCAATTGTAAATTCTTCTTTACAATCGTTTACAAAGCATTACATTCCTTTACTTCTCTTTTACGAACTGTTTATACGAATTCAACAATCAAACATTATAGTAAAGATTGTAAGACAAACAACTATAAAAAAGTTAATGACGGAGGCAAATGAGATGAAAAAGTGGAAGTACTTAACGATGACAGCGGTAATGGGTTCAGCTTTAATGCTTGGTGCATGTGGCAGTGACTCTGCGCAAAATGGTAACAACGCAGAAACAAAAACACCAGCAAGCTCAGAACAAGACACTGCTGACAAAAAACTGCAAGGGGCTGTAGCTGGGGATGGTTCATCAACAGTAGCACCAATTATTGAAGCAGTTGTTGAAGAGTATGCAGGAACTCAACCAGATGTCAAAGTATCGGTAGGTGTTTCTGGTACAGGTGGTGGTTTTGAAAAATTCATCGCAGGTGAGACAGACTTTTCTAACGCATCTCGTCATGTTAAAGATGAAGAGAAAGCAAAATTGGAACAAGCAGGAATTGCTTATACAGAGCTTCCTTTAGCATATGATGGTATTTCAGTAGTCGTGAATCCTGAAAACGATTGGGCGAAGGATTTAACAGTAGATCAATTAAAGAAAATTTGGATTGAAGATGGAACACCTAAAAAATGGTCTGATATTGATCCATCATGGCCAAATGAAAAAATCGTGTACTACTCACCAGGTACTGACTCAGGTACGTACGATTACTTTGACGAAGTAGTGTTAGATGGAGCAGATCTAGCAAGTTCGGCAACATTATCAGAGGATGATAACATGCTAGTTCAAGGTATTGCAGGTGATAAAAATGCTATTGGTTTCTTTGGCTATGCGTACTACTTGGAAAATAAAGATAAATTAAACATTGTCAAAGTAAATGGTATTGAGCCAACAAATGATACGATTGAAACTGGTGAATATGCACCATTGTCACGTCCACTATTTGTTTATGTGAAAAATAGTGCAATGAAAGACAATGAAGCGGCATATGATTTCATTAAATTTACGCTTGAACATGGTGGAGATATGGCAAATGCAGTTGGCTATGTTAGTCTTCCTGAAGAACAATATACAGAAGCTTTAAAAACATTAGAAGGCTTAAAATAAGAAGACATGCATAGAGGGAAAGAGATGTATGCTCTTTCCCTCTCTTATTTGAAAGGAGTTCCCAATGGTTTCTCAAAAAGAAAATAAGACAACATCTGTGCAGCAATTAATTGCAAATTCGCGCAATCATAAAACGAAGAAAATAGTGGAAAAAGCAATGCCAACTCTATTATTTTCTGCAGCTCTTATCTCTATATTAACAACATTCGGCATTGTTTTCACACTAATTTTTGAAACGTTCGAATTCTTTAAACGCGTGTCGATTACGGATTTCCTTTTTGGTACACAGTGGCTACCTTTTTCAGGAAAGGAACCGTTATTTGGGATTTTACCTTTAATCGCTGGTACATTGAAAGTGACACTGATTTCCATAATTGTTGCAGTACCATTTGGCATTGCTTCAGCTATCTATTTAAGTGAATATGCAAGTGAAAAAATAAGACGTACTGTAAAGCCTATTTTAGAGGTATTAGCAGGTGTTCCAACAATCGTTTATGGATTCTTTGCATTAACATTCGTCACACCAATGCTACAGCAAATTATTCCTGGGTTAAAACTATTTAATGCACTGAGTCCAGGAATCGTAGTTGGGATTATGATTTTACCAATGATTACATCACTTTCTGAGGATGCTATGTCCTCTGTTCCAAATAGTATGCGTGAAGGTGCTTTGGCTCTAGGTGCAACAAAATTTGAGGTTGCCATTAAAGTTGTATTACCAGCGGCATTATCAGGTATAGTCGCTTCAGTTGTACTAGCTATTTCCCGGGCAATTGGTGAAACGATGATTGTTTCGCTTGCAGGTGGTTCTACACCAAAATTTGATTTAGATGTGACCGATTCTATTCAAACCATGACAGCTTATATTGTACAAGTTGCGACAGGTGATGCTGGTTATGGTACAACGATTTATTACTCGATCTATTCAGTTGGATTCACATTATTCATCTTTACATTAGTGATGAATTTACTTGCTCATTATATATCGAAACGCTTTAGGGAGGTTTACTAGCATGAGCATGCGCTATATTGATGACAAGGTCGTCATGAAACGAATGACAAAGCGTATTACATTTAATAAAGTTTGGAAGGTATTTTTCCTTTTAGCAACTACATTTGCCTTAGTGACTTTAGCCATTTTACTTTATCGAATTGTCACACAAGGTATTGATTATTTAACTTTCGATTTCTTGAAAAATTATGCATCACGCTTTGCTGATAAAGCTGGTATCAAGGCTGCTTTAATTGGTTCTCTTTGGTTGATGGGGGTGGTTGCACCCGTATCCATTATTTTAGGTGTTGGAACGGCAATCTATTTAGAAGAGTATGCTAAAAAAAATAAACTAAATGACTTTATTCGTATGAATATCTCTAACTTAGCAGGTGTACCTTCCATCGTTTTTGGTTTATTAGGATTAACAATTTTTGTTCGTATGTTGGGATTAGGTAAAAGTGTTTTAGCAGCTGGTTTAACAATGAGCTTATTAATTTTACCTGTTATCATTGTGGCAGCACAGGAAGCCATTCGCGCAGTACCAAGCGAACAACGGGAAGCATCATATGGTATGGGAGCAACGAAATGGCAAACGATTATGCGTGTCGTATTACCAGCTGCCATTCCAGGAATTCTAACAGGTAGTATATTAGCATTGTCTCGAGCTATTGGTGAAACAGCACCACTTGTTGTTTTAGGGATTCCTGTCATTTTACAATTTTTACCTAATGGTTTATTAAGTCAATTCACAGCTTTACCTATGCAAATTTATGATTGGGCAAAACGTCCTCAAGAGGCATTTCAATATGTGGCGGCAGCCGGTATTTTAGTCTTGATGTCAGTGCTTTTATTGATGAACTCTATTGCAATCTTTATTCGAAATAAATTCCAAAAACGTTATTAATGAGGTGACCTTATGGTACTAGATTTTAAAGAGGAAAAATCAGTTGTCAAATCGATTCAAACGGCGCCAAAGCTTTCGGCTGATGTTGCTAAAAATATAGTATATGATACTCGTCATTTAAACTTATGGTATGGAGATCATCATGGCTTAAAAGATGTCAATTTAAGCATCTATGAAAATGAAGTGACTGCTATCATTGGTCCATCAGGTTGTGGTAAATCTACCTATTTAAAAACGTTAAATCGAATGGTAGAGTTAGTGCCGATTGTTCGCACATCTGGAGAAATTGTCTATCGTGAGCGTAATATTTTAGACAAAAGCTATACAGTGGAGGAATTACGTACTCGTGTAGGGATGGTCTTCCAAAAGCCAAACCCATTCCCAAAATCCATTTATGATAATATTGCCTATGGTCCACGTATCCACGGTATTAAAAATAAAAAGATTCTTGACGAAATTGTAGAAAAATCATTACGTGGTGCTGCTATTTGGGATGAGGTAAAGGACCGTTTAAATCAAAATGCATATGGTTTGTCGGGAGGTCAGCAACAACGTATTTGTATTGCTCGTTGTTTAGCGATTGAACCAGATGTTATTTTAATGGATGAGCCTACATCTGCACTTGACCCTATTTCGACATTAAAAGTGGAGGAACTTGTTCAAGAACTGAAAAAGGACTACTCGATCGTCATCGTTACACATAATATGCAGCAAGCGGCGCGAATTTCTGATCGTACAGCATTTTTCTTAAGTGGAGAGGTTGTTGAATACGATAAAACAGACGTTATCTTCCAGACACCTGCAGATCAACGTACTGAAGATTATATATCAGGTCGTTTCGGTTAAGGAGGAGGCAAGAATGGTTGTACGTGAACGTTTTGAACAGGAATTAAAAGAAGTGCAAGGACAATTTGTCGAGATTGCTACAAGTAGTATCAATGCCTTAAAATTAGCTTTTCAGGCATTAATAGAGCAGGATTTAGAGAAATCCCTAAAAATACTTGAAGATGATTTAGTGATTAATCGACTTGAGGAAGCTATTAATGATCATGTAATTTTACTGATTGCCAAGCAGCAGCCCGTAGCTACCGATTTACGTCGTCTGATGGTATTAGTGAAAGCTGCTTCGGATATGGAAAGAGTTGGAGATTATGCGGTTAATATCGCCAAAGAGACAATTCGCATTGGAAAAGAGCCACTAGTTTTTTCTACTACGAATTTGCAAACGATGTGCAATAAAACAGTAGAAATGCTGGAGAGTGTTATTAAAGCCTTTACTGAGGAAGATACGGTTCATGCAAAAGAAATTGCAGAATTAGATGATTATATCGATGATTTATATGGCGCGACAATCACGCTTTTACTTCGTGCAGGGGCTGAAAATCCAGCTCATATTTCTCAAATCACGCACTTAACTTTTGTGTGCCGCTATTTAGAGCGCTCAGCGGATCATGCCACAAATATTGCAGAACATTTATTTTACTTAGTTAAAGGCAAACATTATGAATTAAATAATTAATGAAGAGAAGAGCCAGCAACAAGCTCTTCTTTTTTTATGCAAATAAAGGTGATAGCAGCAACATGTTTACCAAATTTGCGTCAAATATTTGGGTGGATTTGTATTGTCAAAAAATTATTTTGGTTATACTATAGACATTATTTAAATAAAAGGGCGAAGGAGGTGCTGCTTCGTGAAAGACGCTGTAGATTCACTCATAGAAAAATTTGCTATTGAAATCACGTCAGAGCAACGTGATTATTTACGCTTTCTATATGAAAACTTACATCTAGAAGAATTAAGTGACAAGGAACAACATTATTTTATTGATTATTTTTACAAAAGTGAAGCATTACGAAATATGGCAGCATTTGCACTTGAATTGGCAGATATCATGCAAGAAATTCAAGAAAATATACCAACGATTGAGCAAGCGGAGCGATTAGCCAATGGAAAAGAACAGCGCTTATATTATGAGCAAAAGTGGGAGGAAGTAAGACGCCAAAAGCTAAAGCATCAAACAAGAAAAAAAGGGAATATCCTATATGTTCCTTTTAATGATTATAAAAAAGATCCTGGTCCAATCATTATCTGTCTTGAACAAACAACGGGGATGGAAGCCTATACAGAGCTTTGTAAAAGTATGATTTTACCATTATTTATGAGTGCACATCGTGAGCAAAGAGATTTGTATATTGTCCCCTACGACTATCAAATTCATGTACACTATCGCTTTGAAAATGGTCATTTGAATTTATCTGATTTTAAGGATTTTATGGAATACAAAGCAAAGGGAGAAGCTGCAATACTGCCCGTATTACATTTTGTTAAAGGCTTGCTGCAGGAAAATCAACATTGCGGTGAAGCAGATATTATTATCTTCACTGAAGGAAGGCCTATTGATGGTAAGCATCTAGTTGGAAAGCAAACTAAAACAATGCTAGAGGAAATGAAAAAGAAATATCACGCAGAATTTTCAGTTATCGCTATGCATGAGCATAATTTTAATGAGCAACAATTTTGGTTTGCCAATAAGGCCATCTTTGCGGATGATGCTATTCAATAACGATAAGAGCTGATCTTCAAAGTGATTGGCTCTTATTGTGTGCATATACATAGTAATTAGAGGAGAAAAATATGGATTTATTGAAATGGTTAATACCACCCAGTGTTACAGTTCCAACTTGGATGGATGTAATTATAGCTATCGCTCTCTGCGGTATTGGATGGCTTTTTCAGTATTTTGTTATAAAGAAAATTATTAATCGTATTGTTGTATTTTTAGAAAATCGACAGCGCAATTTTCAGGCAACGGTGCTGGCACAATTTAATAAGGCGATTCGCTACGCATTTATGGCTTCCGTTATCGTAATCAGCTTATCCTATTTAATAGATGTACCATTATTCACACATAAAGCGTCCAAAAATTTTGTGTTGTCGATTATTGTTTTCTTCGCTTTCAAAGGGGTATACGATGTTTTGAACTTTTATACAAAACAACCTTTGCCACTAAATGGTGAGGAGGAAGCGAATGTCCTATTACCATTTTTTCTTCGGATAGGAAAAGTGCTCATCATGATTTTTGCTATGTTTACCATTGCTTCCTTTTGGGACTTTAACTTAAATGGGTTTTTAACAGGTATTGGTTTAACTGGTGTAGCAATTGCCTTTGGTATTCGTGATACGCTAGCACATGTTTTTGGTGGAATGTCAGTTGCTTTGGATAACCCCTTTAAAATTGGCGATTGGATTGCAACAGAGGACCAAAAAATTGAGGGAACCATTGAGGATATTAATCTTCGCAGTACGTTGATTCAAACAGGTGATAAAGGACTTGTATATGTACCGAATTCTTATTTGGTCAATCGTCCAATCTATAATTTCTCAAGACGAGAAAAAAGAAAATGTGAGCATTTTTTATATGTTTCTACTGAAAATGAGGAAGAATCCATACGAGGTGCCTTAAGTGCCATTCAAAAAGAAATTTATTTGCATAATAAGACTGAAAAGGAAATGATTCATGTCTTTATCGATGAATTTTATCCGAGCTATTATCGTGTCCTTGTGCGTTTTTATGTGGCAAGTAATGACACAGCTATCATGTTAGATGTACGTCAGGATATTTTATTTGCAATTCGTCAAATCGTTGAGGAACTTCAAATTGTATTAATAAATCCAACAGATGAAGAATGGTTTGGGACTAAAAAATAATTTGAATTGTTAGTTTTTTTGGTTTACAATGTAGGTGAGTAATCAGCTTTGATGAAGAGTAGTAGCTATTATTATTTGTTATAGAGAGCTAGTGGTTGGTGGAAACTAGTGCAAATGAATGGTGAATGGACTTCGGAGCTCTAATCCTGAAAAAAGTATGGATTAGCGTCTGCCTACGTTATAAGGCTTAGAGTGGGTCTTTCAGGAGACCAATGAAGGTGGCACCACGGCTTTTCCGTCCTTTTGTGATGGAAAGGCCTTTTTTTCTTGAATCAGCAAAAATCCCTCATCTCTAAAGTGGGTGGTTGAATGCTGAAGAGGGGCTTTTCGAGTGAGCTCGAAAAAATCCGGATACAATTAAGCTATGTTTTAAGGTGTAGAAGAGTAGAGCCTAGAGAAGGAGAGAGAATTATGACAGTTGAGCTTAGAACGTATACCATGAAGGTATTGCAAGGGGATATGATGACGCCTATTTCCGTCTATCAATCACTTGAAGGAAAGCATAAAATGCTATTCGAATCGTCTGCCAAGCATGAGGAGAGTGGTCGATACTCATTTATCGCCGTTAACCCAATTGCAGAATTATTTGGCGATAGGGATGGTTATACTTTTACCAGAGATCTTCATATAGAAAAGGGAAGCGAGAATGTACTTGCAAAATTAAAGCAGGTCATGCCGTTCCATCAAGAGCACTATCCTTTTGCCTTTTTTGGGGGTGCCATTGGTTTCTTTGGATATGAAACTGCTTTTTATACTGAGAGAATAGGTGAATACTTACAGGATGATTTAGAAATGCCAGACGTCCATATCTTTTTCTATGATACGTTTATTGTGTTCGATCATTTAAAGCAGGAGATTACATTGGCAGCTATTGATTTATTTGCTGACGGGCGTTCCCTTGAGGAAATGGAAGAGGAGATCACCCGGATTGAAGAGCAACTATACGCTGGAGCGACGTTTAAAGAGATGCAGCTTGGAGAGCTAAATTTCAAGCCGATACTTGCAAAAGAACAATTTATCGCATTAGTTGAACGTGCGAAACAGCATATTCTTAAGGGTGATATATTTCAAATTGTCTTATCCCAACGCTTTACCTCATCCTTTACTGGAAATCCATTTGCCTTATATCGTCAATTACGCACATCTAATCCCTCGCCTTATATGTTCTATATGGACTATGGAACATACACTATTTTGGGAACATCCCCAGAAAGTTTAGTGAAGGTAAAAGATCGTAAAGTAACGACAAATCCAATCGCGGGCACAAAGCCTAGAGGTCAAACAGAGGACCAGGATCATGCTATTGCAGAGGGCTTATTAAATGATGAAAAAGAAATTGCTGAACATCGGATGTTAGTAGATTTAGGTCGTAATGATTTAGGGCGAATTTCAAAAATTGGAACTGTAAAACTTGTAAAGTATATGAATATTGAACGCTATAAGCATGTTATGCATATCGTTTCAGAGGTTATCGGAGAATTACGTGAGGATGTGCATGTTTTAGATGTTCTCCGTGCCTGTCTGCCAGCAGGTACAGTATCAGGTGCACCGAAAATTCGTGCTATGCAGCTTATCAATGAGCTAGAGCCTGTGAAGCGTGGTGTTTATGCTGGAGCAGTTGGCTATATTTCTACAACTGGGGATATGGATTTGGCACTGGCCATTCGTACGATGATTATTAAGGATCAAAGTGCCCATGTTCAGGCTGGCGCAGGTATTGTGTATGACTCTGTACCATTGTCTGAATACGAAGAAACATTGAATAAAGCTCGCGCACTATTGGAGGTAAAAAAATGATTCTACTAATCGATAACTACGATTCTTTCACATATAATCTATATCAGCAAATATCAATACTTGGAAAGGAAGTAACAGTTGTACGAAATGACGAGCTTACTGTAGCTGATATTGAGAGCATGCGGCCACAGGCGATTATTTTATCCCCTGGTCCAGGAACGCCAACAGATGCAGGTATAACAGTGGAAGTAGTAGAAGAGCTTTATAAAAAGTTTCCGATTTTAGGTATTTGTCTTGGACACCAAGCTATTGGTCAGGCTTTCGGAAGCAATATTGTGCAGGCTAAAAATATTATGCATGGTAAGCTATCTACACTTCAATATAAAAAAGCAGGATTATTTGCACAATTAGACGGTGAAGTTGAGGTCATGCGCTATCATTCGCTTATTATTGAGAGGAGTACTCTACATGAGGACTTTAAAATTTTAGCTACCGCAAGTGATGATGGCGAAATTATGGCAATGCAACACAAAAATTATCCGCTTTTTGGTCTGCAATTCCATCCAGAATCCATCGGTACAGAAGAGGGCAGTCTCATGATGCAAGCCTTCTTAAATCATATTTCATAAAGTAAATAGAAAAGGCTGTCACTCTAATATTGACAGCCCCTTTTCCTATTTATTGTTTTTTTCCTGTAATTAGCCTTGCAATTTCCTCTAAGGACATCGAGGAATTGACCTCATAGGAACCTATTTGTAAGCTTCGTGCGTATTTTGCATTGGCAAGTAAGAGCTCCATCTCCACACTATTGTCAATGATACCGCCATCTTCTAGCTTTTTTGCCACCGTATATGGGGCCATGCCACTATAAATTTGAAGCGTCATGGTAGCCGTATTGTTAGTGCTGTCTACAGATTTATTTATAGATTCAGATGGCTTAGGCTTCTCAGTATTTTCCTTAGGAGCCTGTTTTATTTGCTCCTTTAACGAAGCAATTTCTTGATTTGCCTGTGCAAGCTTTTTTTGAAGTTCCATTACCTGCTCTCCATTTGTGGAGGCCTTTGTCGGAAGACCGATGCTGAAATCGAAACGAGTGGCTAAAGCTATCAAAGCTCCTACAAGAAATAAGGCAATGCCAAATGCACGGATTGCAGAATTATTCATCAATTAACGACCTCCGTTTGCAATCACTTGTCGGACTTGTTCCTCAGTTAAATTAGAGCGAATACTTATATCTGCTATGGACATTCCTTGCTTATTAAGTTCAAGCACCTGACTTACAATAATTTGATGAATGGGTTTTGTTTTGGCAGCTACTTGTCCATTTTTGGATACTTGAGCTGCTTGTTGCACAGCTTGCATGACCTGTTGAACCTTTTGATTGGATACTGAGTTATTTATTGCTGACGGTGTTTTAACCTGAAACTCGGGCTCAAGCAGTAGCTCCTCTTCGACAATTTTAAGTCGTCGTTTCAAATTGTTGGTTTCCTGGAAAATTGAGATCGATAATTCTTCCACATCCTGTTCGACTTTTTTTGCACTATTTTTGAAAAAGAACGATACAATGATAAGAACAATACCTACGCTCATAAGTATGATGGATAAATCCACTAGTTTCACCCCATTAAAAGTATGTAATTATCCCGCATAAACAGGCAGTCAGTTATCTGTACTGAAAGCGAAGCATCAGATACAAGATTCCCACTCCAAGATTTAAGTGAAACAAAAAATATAAGTGAGAGATTACTGACCGTAAATCCCGATTGAGGCCAACAAGATGTTGGTCACACAAGCATTTCCGCAGGATGAGGAGTACTTAGCTTGTGTTCCTCTACAGCAATCAGGTGGGATGAGGAAAAACCCATCGATTGAAGTTTCACTTTATAAGGTATTTTACCATATGCAAACTTAATATGAAATGAAGGTAGATTTTTTTTCAGTTTGTGTTATAATGGGTTAGTCGTATAAATCATGCTCAAATTTAAATTCTTGATATAGAGTGGGAGGGTTAATGATGCGCGTAAACATTACTTTAGCTTGCACAGATTGCGGCGAACGTAACTACATTTCTAAAAAGAACAAGCGTAACAATCCAGAGCGTCTTGAACTTAAAAAATATTGCTCTCGCGAGAAGAAATACACTCTTCACCGTGAAACTAAGTAATCGCTCATTAAGCCAAAACCACAAGTGGTTTTGGCTTTCTACATTTTACTAGGGGGTGGCTTATCATGGATAAATCAATATTGCGAAACAGGATAAAGGAAGCGCTTGCAACTATGAGTGAGGAAGCTTATCATGAGCAGTCTTTAGCTATAGTAAAAAAAGTGCTACAGGAACCATATATAATAGAAGCAAAAACGATTGGTATTACCATTTCCAATAAACCAGAAGTCGACACAATTCATCTGATAGACGAATTATGGAAGCTTGGTAAAAAAGTTGCTGTTCCAAAATGTAACCCAAAAACAAGAGAAATGACATTTTACGTTATTAATTCTTTTGAACAGCTTGAAACTGTATATATGCATTTACGTGAGCCAATTCTAGAAAAATGTGAGTTTGTTGACGCAAATGAGATGAATGTCCTACTTGTTCCAGGTGTTGCTTTTGACCAATATGGCTATCGAATAGGCTATGGCGGTGGTTATTATGACCGCTATGTATTAAACTATAAAAAGGGTAAGCTCATGTCATTGCTATTTGATGAGCAGCTAGTTGATCGTGTTCCTACAGAAGCACATGATTGCCCAGTTGATATCATTGTGACGCCCACAATACGTATAGATTGTGTTGCACAACGAGGAGCGAATTAAAATGGATAAAATGTTAGATATTTATGAATTATTGAAAACATACGGCACTTATATTTACACACGAGATCCTATTGGAGATTTAATGCTAATGGAGGATGAAATTCGTGAGTTGTATAAAGCAAATGTGCTAGATAGTAAAGATTACCAAATGGCATTGTTACTAATTCGACAAGAAACTACAAAACTTCGTATGAAAGAAAATAATCAATCTTGATTGAAAGATTACGAATTTGGGTATTGTAAAAATAGTGTAACATGTTTGTAATATTCAAAGAAACAGTGGCTTTCCACTGTTTTTATGATTTTATGAAACTTTTAACAATGCAAAACGTATATATAAGTATCCAGCGCATAGGAGTAAGGATAAAAGTTTTTAAAAAAATATATCTGTTGATTATCTGTAAAAAAAAGATTAAGATATATTTTGTTTCAGTAACAAATGTTAAAAATTATTATTTTTTTGGGTAAGAAAGTAGGGAGGATGTTAGGAATGAAATCAATTAAGTGGCCTAAACATTCATTTATGATACTAGCAATTGTAGCAACTTGGATAAAAACGGTCATTGTTTATCACACAAGTTTTGAGATGAAAATTGAAAATGCGATGCAACAATTTATCTTGTTTATTAATCCATTAAGTTTCTTGCTCTTTGCTTATGGATTAGCATTATTCTTTAAATCAACAAAGGCTAAAAACCGATATATTATTACTGTCAGTGTTCTTTTATCAATTGTCTTATATGGAAATGTGGCATTCTATCGTTTCTACAATGACTTTATTACATTACCGGTATTATTCCAGACAAGTAATTTCAGTGATTTAGGAACTTCTGTAGCAGCAATTGTAAACCCATGGGATCTGTTGTATTTTGTTGATGTACTTATTCTAATTTTAGCTAATAAATATCTACCTAGAATGAAAGAAGCAGTAAAAGTTAACGTGGAATTTCGTCGTGCGTTCTTCGTTTTAGCGATTGCTATGTCTTTCTTAAACTTAGGACTAGCAGAAACAGAGCGCCCACAACTGTTAACACGTAGCTTTGACCGCGAGTTACTTGTAAAAAACATTGGTACGTACAACTATCACTTATATGATATTTATATTCAATCAAAATCTTCTGCTCAACGTGCATTAGCGGATGGTAGTGAACTAGTAGAAGTGAATAACTATATTCGCTCTAACCAGGCAGCCATTAACCCAGAAATGTTTGGTAAATACAAAGGGCGTAACTTAATTGTTGTGTCAATGGAATCTTTACAAAACTTCGTCATTAATAATCAGATGGATGGTCATGAAATTACACCGTTCTTAAATTCTTTAACAAAAGATAAAGATACTTTTTATTTCAGTAATTTCTATCACCAAACAGGCTTAGGTAAAACGTCTGATTCAGAGTTTATCTTAGAAAACTCATTGTTCGGCTTAGGCCGTGGTGCTGTATTCTTCACACATGGTGGAAATACGTACAACTCAATGGCAGATCGTCTTGGAGAAAACGGCTACTTTACAAATGTCATGCATCCAAATAATAAATCATTCTGGAACCGTGATATCATGTATCAATCTTTAAATATCGATAAATTCTATGATATAGATTCATATACTATTGGCGAAGGGGAAGCTGTTAACTGGGGAATGAAAGATATCCCATTCGTAGAGCAATCTGCAGCATTAATGAAAGATATGCCACAGCCATTCTATTCTCGACTAATTACATTAACGAACCATTATCCGTTCACATTGGATCCAGATGATATCATGATACCTGAATATACTTCAAATTCAGGTACATTAAATCGCTACTTCCAAACAGTTCGTTATATGGATGAAGCACTGAAAGACTTCTTCCAAAGTTTAAAAGATCAAGGTGTATATGATAACTCTATTATCGTGATGTATGGTGACCATTACGGTATTTCAGAAAACCACAACAAGGCGATGGCACAGTATCTAGGAAAAGAAAGCATCACACCATTTGATAATGCAATACTACAAGAAGTACCTTTATTCATCCATATCCCTGGAGCTGGCGATGGTAAAGAAATGACTGAGGTAGCTGGACAAATGGATCTACGTCCAACAATCTTACACCTTCTTGGCGTTGAAACATCAAAAGATATGCAAATGGGCGCAGATCTATTCTCACCAGAGCATGAAGACTTTGTTATATTCCGCGATGGTCGATTTATAACAGATAAATATGTTTATGCTGGAGAAGCTTGCTATGACAAAGCTACTGGTGAAGAGATTGATGGCGAGCCATGCCAGCCATACGCTGATCGTGCTACAATGGAATTAGAAAATTCCGATGCCATCATTAACGGTGACTTGCTTCGATTCTATGATGAAAAAACTGGTAATTTGAAACAAGAAGCTGTGAAATAACTGAAAGAGGGATCTCTATTTATGGAGATCTCTTTTTTTTTGTTTAAGTTTGGAAAAGACTGCTGTTCGGGTAGAGCTGAAGAAATTTTTCTCGGATAGCGGGTAAACTGCTCAGATAAGTGAAATCCGCTTGGGTGAGGATAGAAACTGCTCAGGTATTGGGTGAAATCGCTCAGGTGGTGAGGAAACACGCTCGGATGAAGGGAAGAAACGCTCAGGTAACGGGTGAAATCGCTCGGGTAGCGGGTAAAATTGCTCAGGTGAGTGGGAGAAACGCTCAGGTGGCGAAAGAAATCGCTCAGGAGAAAGGAAGAAACGCTCAGGTAGAAGGTGAAATCGCTCAGGTGGTGGGAAAATCCGCTCGGGTAGCCAAGAAAACTGCTCGGTTAAGGAGAAAAACGCTCGGGCAGTGAAAAAATCGCTCAGGTGAGCGGGAGATCCGCTCGGTTAAAAGAGGATGTATCTCTCATACATAGAAAAAGAGCAGCCTCGTAGTGAGACTGCCCTTGCTTCCGTCTAGATTTTAGTGTAATTTTGGTGGGTAACCACTATGAACGATTGTCATAATGACGAACCAACCGAATACTACAGCACTTAATAAGTTGAAAACAACGCTTAACAGGTTCTTTTCTTTAATTGCTTGGAATGTACCAACTACAGCAAAAATCGCTACTAGACCAAAAATAACCATTAATAAGTTCATTAAAAATTGACACTCCTTTCGACATCAGAAAATGAATGTCGTAAACAATATTCCTCCTTAATTGTAAACGTTCTACCTGTTTTTGTCGAGAA
>Ga0213825_1000429_pt1 | contig 30587 bp, 24 predicted proteins | sample MC6MC0900MG_FD_179896 | JGI IMG/M metagenome (GOLD analysis project Ga0213825, IMG submission 179896) | Enriched soil aggregate microbial communities from Iowa State University, Ames, United States - MC6-MC0900-MG | ecosystem: Environmental > Terrestrial > Soil > Unclassified | place: USA: Iowa...
AAGAGTTTGTGCAATGGTAATGCGGACAGACAGTAATTCATCCACGCCGGATGATGTGACTACGTGCAGCAAGTTAGCCGTGGTGTTATTCACAAAATGAGCCGTCATTCCTGCCCACAAGGATCCAGTAAGCTTATAAAGCATACAGTACTGAATACCAAGCAGAGAACTGGTAACTACCAGAATCAGGCCGGCCATAAATGCACCTGCCATGGACTGATTGCCGTCTATTACATTTCTTAAGGGCTGCATGATATGCCAGACTCCAAAGAGAACGGAAGACAGGATACATGCGACGGGAAAGGAATACTTTTCTTCTGCCAGCCGGACAAACAGTCCACGAAAAACGCCCTCTTCCATTATCACATTGATCATGTTTCCAGCAATACAGATCATGATAAACAGTAAGTTGCTTTGCATTCCACGGTTGCCTAAGAGGGAATAACTGGTTACGTAAAACTTAAATCCTGAAAAATTGCCTGTTGATGATTGAATCAGTATTTCTATTCCATATCCAACAGTAAAAACAAATGCGCCAAGCAATGCTCCTAATAAAATAGTTCGGAGTACCTTTACAGGAGAAAAACCGACTTCTGTCCATGAATACCGGAAAAGTGGAATGGAGATCCCCAACAGTAGAATGCCGGCCAGTTTATGTATAAATGCTTCGCCGATTACCGTCTGGTCGGTACGGAATATAAAATATTCTATTGTCCGGAATGCAAAGCAAATGGCATAGAGCATAAGAATGATTGGAATTGGGTTTCGTTTATAATCCAGCATAGGGTTACCTCTCTGACTGTTATTTATGATGTTGGAAAAATTCCGCTGCCGCTGATTCATTGGGTTATCTAATGATGAATCCCTCGGTTGCACAATTATCTGCTATATAGGCAATTTTAGCATAGTGTATGAATATTTTCCAGATCCTTTCGATGGCTTCCATAAATTTAGACGGGGCCGGATTATCGGACTCCCGTCTTTTTTTCAGACAATATGCAGGGCACCTTTTTCATCCGTGCTCAGACTCATTGTTCCTTCAAACATGCTTCCGTCTTCCGTTACACGGTATAATTCTTCCTTCCAGATAATCCACTGGTTTTTCGCCATAGTACCGTTGTCTTTTAGATAATACCATTTGCCGTCTGATCCAGTCTTCCATGTATCTTTTACCATAAATCCGGCACTATCGAACCAATACCAGTCTTCCCCATCCTTATACCAGTCGTTTGCAACATAATTTCCGGTATTTCCCAGATAGAACCTCCAGCCGCCCTCTTCTTCAGTCCAGCCGGATTTAAGCTGCGGTGCTTCTGTCAGTGCTGCTTTAAAGCTGTCCCAGGTATGTTCGGTATGATTGTATACATAGGGATTGGGGCAGATCTTTCCCGTTACATCATAATGGCGGATTACACGATCCGCCGGGATATTGTATTGCTTCATCAATTCTTTTGTCAGTTTAATGCCAACCTCCACGGTTGCATCTTCAAAATACCAATCTCTGCTAGTATCTGACTGACTGCCATTATTCCTGACACAAAGCTCTATTCCCAGGCTGTTGCTGTTGCGGCATTCTGGATGGGTATATGTTTTTGCCCCGCAATGCCATGCAATATCTTTGTCTTCAACGGACTGCCATATTTCTCCGCTGAAACCGACAAAATAATGGGCACTGGCTCCAATGTATTGAGAGGCGTAGTATTTACAGTTTGCTTCCGCTCCTCCAAGAGCTCCTACATAGTGTATTACAATATATTTTATCCGGTCTATCTGACCGTTGCTGTAGTTATATGGTGTCAATAGTTTGTGAACTTCCATATCAAATTCCTTCCCTTCCGCCCACAAAGCCCATTTCATCCGCATCAAAGGATTCTCGGAAACGTTCAATCTCCGTGTAATCGGAGTTCTTTAGATTTTCCTGTATTCCCAGCAGCTCCATGTTTGACATATCTTTCGTGGCTTCACTTTTAACCATAAAATCACCTTGTCCTTTCTGTTTTATTATATGATTGAATGGGTGGAGATGTACCGGGATTGCGATGGGCTTATCATTGCTATCGTAATGTTTGTGATTTTTTATTTAAAATGTCGATGGCTTTAACAAGAGCTGCTGGGAGAGGCAGGCCCATAAGGCCTGCATTTTCTACGATAGATATGAGCTCGTTTGCCATAAAGCCGATGATGACTGTGTCTCGTATGTAGGAAGTTCCCAGGGATAGGTCCAGGCGGTGGGCGATTAAAACAAATAGCATGGTCATGCATTTTCTGCATAGGCCTTTCCAGCCGGCTTTTGATTCTAAGGTACCTGTTCCTGTCTTTTGGCTGTTGTGAAATATTCCGGCTACGGCCAGACCAGAGAAAAAATCAATGGCCATGAATAGAATCAAGGTACTTATGCTAACATTCCAAATGCCAAATAGAGTTGTGATGATGTTGACGATGATTCCGATAAGGGTATATAGTATGTGTTTCATCTTTTCACCTCCTTTTTAATAGTTGTTTCGCAATAGGGCATTATTAAGTTATAAAGTGATGGATCAGAACTAAATTTCCGCTTACTAGTTCTTGTATCCATTTTGTCTACTCCACAATCTCCCCTCTTTTCTAGACCAGTCTTTTGTTTTCATTATTTATCCAAACTTATCTGTCAACTTCTTCCTTTTCATTGTAGTCACTTTGTCTACATTAGTTATCATACTCCCATGTCCCATATTTGTCAACAACATCTCGCAATTATGTTGAACATTCTTCTACACCGTGATATAATGCTGCTATGGAGGTGATCCTATGGATATAGGACAGATTATTAAAAGAAGACGGGAAGAGCTTGGGATCTCGCAGGAAGAACTTGCGTTAAAGGCCGGCTATAAATCCCGTTCTTCCATAAATAAAATCGAGGTAGACGGAAGAGGGCTTCCCCAGTCAAAGATCGTAGCAATTGCCAATGCCTTAAGGACAACCCCAGCCTATCTCATGGGTTGGGAAAGCGATACTGCTTCTGCTTTTGATTATATCAGCGGCCGTTTCGGGGAATACGCAGGAGAATTGATTGAGAATTTTCACCGTTTAAATGAGAAAGGGCAGAAGGAAGCATTAAAACGTATCAAGGAAATGGTTCACATCCCCGAATATGTAAAAAGCCAAAGCCCGGTTAAGATTTTAAATACTGACAGCAGAGCCTATCTGGAGCCGGTAGCAGCCCACGAACGGACCGACATTGAAGTGACAGAAGAAATGAAACAGCATGATGATGCCTTTTTTGATGAATGAGAAATAACTCATTGAGGTGATTTATTTGAACTATGAATCTTTATTAGAAGAAGCGGATTCCCATGGAATCGTCATAAAGGAACGGCCGCTGATAGCCAATGACGGCAGGATAAAGGGTACCCAGATACTGATCCGCCAGGATATGACAGACTGTCAAAAGGCCTGTGTTCTGGCGGAAGAGCTGGGACACTACCATACCACCACCGGCGACATTCTGGATCAGTCTGATGTATCCAACCAGAAGCAGGAACGTACCGCAAGACTTTGGGCCTACAATAAGATGATAACCATAGATAAGCTGGTTGCGGCAAAAGAAGCCGGCTGCCGGAATGGGTTCGAAATTGCAGAACAGTTAGATGTAACGGAAGAGTTTTTGCTGGAAGCCATTCACTGCTATCAGGCCATATACGGAAAAGGAATGCAAAAAGACGATTATCTGATACTTTTTGACCCTTTTAACATCTATAAGTTAGTGTAAGAGATTTTTTCTGACTTACCGACCGTCTGCCACATATACTATCCAGAGGTGATCTATTTATGCAACCCTGCGAACTAGTAGTGCTTATATCTACCCTGGCCTGCCATATCGCCGAGGGCCGGTCTGCCGATGAAATCGCTTTGATAAGTTCCATATTCTCACAGCTTGGTGACACACTGAGCACTATTTCAGCCTATCAGGATCTCTGTTGTGATAACGAGGAGGAAAAAGACACCAGCTAATGAAATGAAAAACCGGTCCATAAAGAAAGGAGTGCTGCTTCCATAGACAAACAATTATCTATGAAAGCAGCACTCCTTTCTTACACCCTAATCCAAATGACTGGAAGAGCCCTCCGGGGAAGGGTCCACACTTACTGGGATCGGGGCTGTATGAGCTTCCCGAACCTTTCTTTCTCTGGCCGCAATGATATCTCCGGCAATCGTCTTTAATATATGAACGACGGGTACCGCCAAAACCATTCCCCATATCCCGGCCATGGCGCCACCTACAGTGATTCCTATAACGATCAAAGCCGGGCTTAAGGAAAAAGAGTTTCCCATAAGCTTTGGCTGTATCACATTCCCATCAATCTGCTGCGTAATAAGTAAAACCAGGCCAGCAAGCGCCCCTGTATTGATACCGCTTGTACACGCAATGATAATTACAACACCAATGGAGCCAAAAATTGATCCAAAGTAAGGTACAATATTACAGATGCCCAGCATAACCCCAAGCGCCAGCGAATACCTGGAACCAAGTATGGTAAATTCAATGGTGGTAATCGTACATAAAATCAGCGAATCTAAAAGCTGGCAGACAATAAATTTTTTAAAGCTGTCATTGATTATAGCTCCGTACCTATAAGCTACTTTTCTGATTCTTTCGTGAAGGAACAAATCCATGAGCCGTTTTATCTGGAATGTAACATTATGCGTTTCCAGAAGGAAATACACGGAAGATACAATTGTAATAAATCCGCTGAAAATATGGGAAGTAACTCCCAAGACAGCATTTAACGAGCCCATTACCTCTTTTAAGCCGACTCCCTCCAACACATTTTTCCAGGCAGTCTGGGTTGGCAAAATCTCTTCCAGCTTATCCGATAATCCAAACTTTTCCAGCGGCAGCTGTTCAATAGCCGTTATTGCGTTATTATAATAAGTATTAAAATTTGTTATAAAATCCAATATGCTTCTCTGAAGCAGGGGAATGCCCTTGTTTATGACCAGAACAACAACAGAGATAAATAAAGCATAAATAATAAAAACACTGATCCCTCTGGAACTTTTTTGAAAAGGACCGGATTTAAACCTGTTTAAGCGCCGTTCCAGCGCAGAACATGGGATATTCAGCAGATATGCTATGACAAATCCATAAAAGAAGGGAATAAGTACCTTAGTAAATGACTTAAGCCAAATCATCACATCTGAAATGTTCATAATAATTTTATAAAATATAATAACCATCATGGCAAGCAGCAGCCTTGATAAAAATACCCTTATCTGCTTTTTTTTCAATAATTCTTCCATCCTGACCTCCTTTCCAAATAATTAACCAAATTTTGTTAGTTTAATCGTTAAACCCTAATATTTTTGTGTCAGCAGCAATTCCACTGCCATTCGGTCATTTAACCTACCGGTCTTAACTGCTTCTTCCGTTTCTACGCACAAGTTTACATAAGATAGAATCTGATCTTTGGAAAAAGTCCTTGCCTGAGGCATGATCTTTCCTGCTGCAAAAGGAGGGATCTTAAGCTTCGAGGCAATGCCGCCCTTATCCATTCCCTTCCCCATCAGCTCCTTTGCCTGCAGAATCTGATTAAACTGCCTGGCGATCAGAAACAATATCCTCATGGGAGGTTCCTTTAATGTGAGTAAGTCCTCATAAAGGTCCATGGCTTTTTTGGTCTCTCTGTTCACGATCGCCGCAACCATATCAAAGATTTTATTGGTTGTCCGAACGGTACAGATGGTTTCCACATCCTCATCCGTAATAATCTCTCTTCCCAGAGTATAGCTTATGAGCTTCTCCAGTTCCATACGGATATTTTCCATATCATCTCCGGCCATATGAAGAAACAATTCCATGGTACGTCCTGTGATCTTCTTTCCTTCCCTGGAAAGCAAAGTCCCTGCCCATCTGGCAAGCTGGGCCGTATCCTGGCGTTCCATTTCAGCCGCATATCCCAGTTCCTTCACCTTTTTAAACAGCTTGCTTCGCTTGTCCACCTCTGATTCCACAAAGATCAGGCAGGTGGTATCCGGTATCTGAGTCATATAAGATACTATTTCATCAGAAGCCGTTTTTAAAAAGCCGCTGTTCTCTACCAGGATCAGGCGTTTTTCCGCGAAAAAAGGCATGGTATCTGCAAGGCTGATGATTTCCCGCACATCGATCCCTTTTCCTTCAAACTGGTTAAAGTTCATGGTATCGCCTGCCGTAATGGCTGCCTTCATTTGATTTTTATAGCTGTTTCTCAAGAAGGCTTCTTCTCCATATAGAAGATAGACCGGCTTGAAGCTGTGATTTTTAATATCCTGAGTCAGCGTCTGCATGGTATCCTCCCTCTCTGGCATGACTTTTTAATCCCATCTAATTATACCGGGAGAATTTCTCCCCGTCAACGAAACTTTCAAATCGGATCTTCTCCCCATCGGTCCACATCATTATGGCCCCTCCTTCTCCTGTTTTGAAAACCTCAGTTTCCCTCTCTTTAAAACGGTCCAAAACCTCTTGATGAGGGTGTCCATAAGAATTACCCACTCCATAAGACACCACTGCCCACCGGGGCTTTATTGCGTCGAGGAACGCCTCCCCGGAAGAATTTTTCGAGCCATGATGGGCCACCTTTAGTACATTCACTTCCGCCAGCTTCTTCCTTTCCCCAGGCCTTTCCAATAACTCTTTTTCTCCTCTTTCCTCCATGTCTCCCGTAAACAGCATACGGCAGTTTCCATAATCCATTATTAATACCTCTGACTCTTCATTGGTAGTTTCCGGCCGGTCTTCTATTCCCGGATACAGGCAGGTAATTAAAAGGTTCTCTACCTGGACCCGATCCCCTCCTGCCACATAAATCACTTTGGTTCCCCGCCGCTTTGCAAGCTCTTCCAGTTTCTTTATTTCCTCATCCTCCCTTCCATGATAGGGAAGCATGAGATTATCAATTTTTATATCTTCACTATTTTCCAAAAGATAGGCAACACCGCTTAAATGGTCCTGATCCCCATGGCTGATAAATGCAAAGTGAATCACAGGTACCCCCATACTTTTTAAACAAGGCTCCAGAGAATATTTGCCCAGAGATTTTTTAGAAGAACTTCCTCCATCCACTAAAACCGCGGACCTTCCTGTCCGCAGCAGGATGCCATCCCCTTGACCCACATCAAGAAACACTGTTTCCAGACCTTTCACAGGGCCAGGCTTCAAAAACAGAATACAAAAGCAATACATCCCTGCCAGAAAAAGAACCTTTAATCCATAGAAACTCCTTTTCTTTTTCTCTTCCTTATTCTCACCGGTTCTTTTACTCTCATACTCCTCCCAGACTTTCAGACAGGCCAGCCCGGCAAACAGAATAAGACCGTAAGCCGCAAGCCGTCCAAATTCCGGCCTGCCAAAGGTCAGGCTGTATCCAGGCAGCCCTTCCATGCTTTTACAGATCCATTCATAAAAGGCTAGTATGTAATGTCCTGTTCCCGCCGCGCCGATCCCAAGAAGGGGACTGAAGCTTCCAAGAAAGATAATGCCGATTCCGGAACAAACCACCCAATCCATTAATGGTATAAGCAGTAGATTTAAAAACAGTCCATAGAAAGGAATCTGAAAAAAATGATATAGTGTAATTGGCATGGTGACCATTTGTACCGCCACTCCTGTGGAAATAGCGCCAGACAGGAACCTTTTCCTTCCAAGCCATTTTTCAAGTATGGGACTTGCCCCTCCGATTGCATAAACAGCTCCGAAGGACAGCTGAACGCCTCCATTCATAAGGAGCATAGGTGACTTAAGTCCCAGAAGCAGCAGAGCCAGGGAAGCCGAAGTTAAAAGGTCATAGGTCCTTCCAAGATAGGCGGCCAGAAATGCAACAGACATCATAATCACAGCCCTCACCACCGAAGGACCGCTGCCTGTTAAGATCCCGTACAAAACAACCAGGACAGCACCTGCCAAACCTGCGCTTCCAAGGCCCAGACCGGTTTTCCTTAAAATTCGGTAAAAGGAAAGACCAAGGAAGGACATGTGCATACCGCTGATTGCAAGAAGATGGGAAATTCCGTTCTTTTGATATAAAGATTTAATATCTTCCGGAAGCCCGCCCGTATCCCCTAAAACAGCGGCTGTTAATACCCCGGCATCTTCTTTGGAAGTATACTTATAAAGGAGGGAGCGTCCCCTTTCCCTGACCTGGCGTATTCCATCTAAAAGAGGATCCTCGCTTGGATCCAGAATCTCCAGCTCCTTCCCAAGAAACCTTCCGTCAATCCCTAGCCCCTTATAATATCCCTTGCTGTCAAACTCCCCCGGATTCCTGGCCGATGAGAAAGGCTGTACCTCTCCTTTCACTTTGATGAGCTGTCCCAGACGAAGCCTTATATTCTTATTATCACCAGTACTTTGGGGATATAACAACGTGTCTGTCCCCGGCTCCCCTAAAAGCTTCACAGACACCATCAGACCTGGGACTAAATAGCAAGTTTCCTGCTTCCATACTCTAGTTTTCTTTAAAACAATCAGAAGAGATCCATTCTTTTCTTCAAAAGAAGAAACCCTTCCCTCTGCTTCTACAAAATCAAGGGAAAGCTCCTCGATGGTTCTTTCCCTTTCCTCCCACCTTTTGCAATCGTATCCGGCCCGGGCCGCACCAAGGTATAAAAAAAGAAGAGGCAAAAGAACCCAAAGCCGGTTTCTGCCTCTCCAATAACCATAAAGAACAATCCCGGCAGCTAAAAAAGCCGGAACCAAAAGCCAGGATGTCAAAACCAGCAAAGCGGCAGTCTCTCCAAGTACAAATCCCCCTGCGATCAGACATAATGGGCGTTTTATTGTTCTGTTCCTCCTATATCACTGGATACTTCCTCATTTTCCGCATTGTAATCCAGGTTGCGTTCAAAAAGCTGGTTCAAGGAAATGGAATCCCGGAACATGACTTCCTGTGAACCGTTTACCGTAATCTGCACCTTATTAATGGAGGAGGCTGCAGCAAGGGAATTCACGATAGAATAAATCGGGATATATTCCTTTACCTCCAGGGTGTTGTTAAGAAATGCGGAATCAAAATTAATGTAACAAATGTTTTCATTGACCGACACATTAAGAAGCTTTGTATCCTTCGGCAGAGTCGGATTCATCCCCGGCCTTCCCGGTCCGGCGATCAGCTGTTCAATGACCAGCTTTTCTAAGGATGTGTTTACGTTATGCACCACTTCCCTTGTCTCTTTCACCAGCTTCTCACCGGTATCATCAGAGAAATACAAGGGCAGCTCTGTCTTCTCATAGGAATTGACGTTGCTGATGTTGTCAATAAAATCAGCATTAGCCATAGGCCCTACCGGACTTCCGGAGCTGTCCATCAGGGGCTGTTCCGCAGTATACACGGCAACATAATCCACTCCTTTTACCTGAGTCAGTGTTCTTACCAGGGAAGCCCTGCATAGAATCTCTCTGGTTCCATTCATCATGGCATAATTGTTGTCAAAATATAGATATAGGACCGTGTCCTCCAGCTTGTAACGTTCAAAGCCCACCTTATCCGGTACCGCTGCCTGTCGGTCTAAGTCCTTAGGCACTGTCCGGAGCTGCTCCATCAGATTCCTGATTCTCCAGTCCGTCACATCTTCCAAGTCATCTTCCGGTTTCTGAGTCATGTGATAATCCTGAGGCTCCAGCTTTGTCATGGCAGAGTTCAGATAGTAAATCTTATACACATCTTCAATGGTTTCCGTTCCTTTTCCTTCTCTTTTTCCACAGCCGGTCAGACATAGAAAGCACACCAGGAAAAGGAGCCCCCTCCTTAGCAGTTTCAGTTTCATCTAATAGCCTCCTGTTTCTAAGAAATATACGTGAGCGGAATCCGTACGGTAAATGTGGCTCCCTCGCCCTCTTTGCTTTGAAGTTTCAATGCTCCCTGGTGCATCAGCACAATTTTTTTGGTAATGGACAGACCAAGGCCTGTGCCTCCTGTTTCTCTGGATCTGGCCTTATCCACCCGGTAGAATCGCTCAAACACATGCTCCTGGAACTCTTCCGAAATTCCGATTCCGGAATCAGCTACCTTTACATAAAAAAACTTATGATCCGCGTCAAGGGTCACCCGTACCCAGCCGCCTTCTACATTGTATTTGATGGCATTCTCCACCAGATTGCTTAAAGCCAGGGACAGTTTCATCTCGTCCACATCGGCGGTGACCTCCCGAATGCTTTCAAAGGTAAGCTCTACATTGCGTTTCCCGGCAATGGGGCGCAGCCTCTTTAAGATCAGCTCCATCAGCCCGTTGATATTCACCTGGGCTATGTTTAAATTTCCTCCAGCGGTCTTGTCCATGCGGACTAAAGACAGCAGGTCATCAATGATCTTATTTTCCCTCTCTATTTCATCGGATATATCACTTAAAAACTCCCGGTAAAGTTCTGCTGGAACATCTTCCATCCCCACCAGAGAATCGGCAAGCACCCGGATCGATGTGATCGGAGTCTTCAATTCATGGGAAACATTTGACACAAATTCTTCCCTGGACTGGTCCACTGCCTTTAGCTTCTTTAGCGTTAAGTTAATGGTTTCCGTAATCTGCATGGTTTCTTTATAAGCATAGGGACTGATGTTCTCGTCCATATCCCCCTCTGCGGCTCTGTTTAACGTCCGCTGCAGCTCCCGGAAGGGCTTCATCATAAATTTTGCGAGAAAAACCACAAAAATCGCCAGGACGGAAAAGATCATCAGCTGAAGAAACGCTCCCTTTTCCGATACCACAGAGACCCGGTTCAGCAAATCCTCCGTAGACGCCGTCACAATCATAACCCCGGCAATTTCCTTTTCCTGGCTGTTGGAATAAATAGGTATCGTCAGAGCCGAATAATGTTTATCAGGATTATATTTGCTGCTGTTTTCTCCGTCAAAGCAGCGGAGAACCTCTTCAGATATATTAAGCTTTCCCACAGAAAGGGAAAAAGTATCGCTGATGATCCTGAAATTCCGGTTCACCACCACAATCCGTCCATTGAACATATCTGCCTTTACGGACATTTCATTATCTAAAAGCGGGTCCCTTGGCTCCATGGTCAGGTACCCGATCCTTGTCATTTTGTTGCTTAAAATCCAGCACTGGTTTTGGATGTCCTGCATTCTGGACTCAATGAGGTTCTGCCGGTAAGTACCCAGCATGACGGAATTCTGGATAAATACCGGAATGGTTCCAACCACCAGAAGGGCTATAATCAGGGTAACCCGCAGGCTTATGGCATGTTTCTGATTAAAAAGCTTTATCTGCAACATGACCCTGCACCTCCAACCTTATCCCTGTCATACATCCAACCTTTTCGTACATGCGATGGCCAGCGCGCCCGGCCCAATGTGGCAGGATACGCTTAAAGAAAGATTGTCCACGTAGATTTCTCCTGTATTTGGAAAAACCTCCTCCAGCTCCTTCTTAAATTCCATAGCAGCCGCTTCATTGTTGGAATGAGCAATGGCAATACTGGTACGGTTTCCTTCCGGATCGCCAAATCGCTCCTCCATATCTTTTTTCGCAGCCGTAATCATCATGGTTTTTGCCTGCTTCATGGTTCTTGCCTTGGCAAAGGCGTCCAGCTTCTCTCCCTGAATGGTAAGAACCGGTTTGATCCTCAAAAATGTCCCCAAAAGAGCCGCTGCCGGTGTGATTCTTCCACCCTTTTTTAAATATTCCAGCGTATCCAGGGTAATATAAATGGTAGATTCCATTTTCGTCTCTTCCAGCTTTTCCTTAATGGCAGCCGCGGTCATTCCTTCGTTTGCCATTCTCTTCGCTTCCAGAACTGACTGTCTCTGAGTGACAGAAATCCTCTGATTATTGACGACAAATACCTTTCCCTCATAATCTTCCGCCAGCATAATGGCAGTCTGACAGGCACTGCTCAACCCGCTGGACATGGGAATGTGTACAATTTCTTCATATTCTTCTAACAGTCCGTTCCACAGATCCAAAAGATCGGCCGGAGATGGCTGAGAGGTGGATATATCTACCCCTCCCTCCAGTTTTTCATAGAAATCCTTCTGTGTCAGGCTGATATCCTCATAAAACGTTTCCTCTGCCATCATAAATGGCATGGGTACTACGTAAATCCCAGCTTCCTCTCCTTGTCTTTGGGTGATTCCGCTGTTGCTGTCTGTTACAATCGCTACTTTCATTTCTGTTCTCCTTTATTTCTGCAGGCAATGAGTCAGGCGCAGGAATGCTTGTATTTATGCATCTGACGAATGCTGCAAGAGTCAAATAGCTATCAGTTATTTGACTTCTGCAGGCAATGAGCCAGGCGCAGGAATGTTGCTTTGCTGCATTTGGCGAATTCTGTCCGTAGTCTGCTGCACGGTATTTGACTACCTTGTAAGGGCAGCCTGTTCTTCTTCACCCGCAGACGTATAAAGCTGATAGTACATTCCCCGCTTTAAAAGCAGCTCCTCATGATTTCCCTCTTCCACAATATTGCTGTCGGACAGCACCAGGATCCGATCCGCATTCTGGATCGTAGTTAAGCGGTGGGCAATGGTCAGTGTGGTGCGGCCTACTGCCAAACGTTCCAGGGACTGAGTAACCAGATGTTCGCTCTCGTTATCAAGAGCAGAAGTGGCTTCATCTAGGATCAGCACCTGAGGATTTTTAAGAAATACTCTGGCAATGCTGATACGCTGCTTTTGTCCTCCTGAAAGCTTTACGCCCCGCTCTCCTACATAAGTATTGTAGCCGTCCTTAAGCCCTGTAATGAATTCGTGAGCTCCGGCCAGCTTTGCAGCCTGAATCACTTCCTCCTTGGAAGCTCCGGGGTGACCATATTCAATATTTTCAAAAACCGTTCCTGAGAACAGATATACATCCTGCTGCACCACGCCTACAGTGCTTCTTAAGCTCTCTAATGTCACGTTCCTGATATCCTGGCCGTCAATGAGGATCTCACCTTCCGTCGGATCATAGAAGCGGGGGATTAAGTTGCATAACGTTGTCTTGCCGCCTCCGGAAGGGCCGACAAGGGCCACCTTTTCTCCCTTTTTGATATCAAGGTTTATACTGCTCAGCACCGGATTATGGTCATCCGGGTATTCAAAGGATACCTGATGAAAGGTGATATTACCTTTCACATCGCAAAGCGGCTTCGCTCCTTCTTCATCAAAGATTTCTACGTTGGCATCCATTAACTCCATAAAACGTTCGACTCCAGTTATTCCTCTCTGGAACTGTTCTGCAAATTCAATGATCCTGCGGATTGTGGCAAGCAGAGTGGTCACATATAAGGTGTAAGCAACCAGATCCCCGGGCTCGATTAGTCCTTTAATCATGAATATGCCGCCCGCAACGATGACCACCACATACATTAGACCGTCAAACATCCGAATGGTATTCTGGAAAGCAGCCATGTATTTATAGGTTTTTCGTTTAATCTCTAAAAATGCCAGATTATCCCGGTTGAACTTTTCAATCTCGATTTTTTCATTGGCAAACGCCCGGACTACCCGGTTTCCTAAAAGGCTGTCCTCAATCCTGGCATTCAGCTCACCAATGTGATTTCTTTGATGTTTAAACGCATTTTTCACCTGTAAGTTAAAGTAGGTACAGGATATCCCCATTACCGGAATCAGCAGGAAGATAATAAGCGTCAGAGGGAGATTGATCCCTGCAAGTATAATAAAGGATACCACCGTCTTTAAGAATGCAATGAAAAATTCCTCCGGGCAGTGGTGGGCAAATTCCGTCACGTCAAATAAGTCACTGGTGATCCTGGACATGATCTGCCCAACCTTTGTATTGTTAAAATAGTTATCCGACAGCTTCTGCAAATGTTCAAATGCATCCTGTCTCATATCAGTCTCAATCGCCGCTCCCATAACATGGCCAGTGTAAGCCATATAGAAGCTGGCCAATCCATCTATGATCCTGAGACCAAAATAAAGGGCACCGATCCCGATGATCGTACGAATCGTAAGGGTTGTTACGTCTCTTAATCCCTGATTGGTAATATAACGTAAGATCAAAGGCAATACCATCTCACAGATGGTGGTAAGTGAGGCACAGAATAAATCCATGACCATGACTTTCGTATATTTTTTATAGTAGGGCACAAAGCGTTTTAACAATGTGCCCGTTTTCATCTCATTTTGTTTCATATAATCCTCTACTCTGTAATCTTAATATTTTTAATAAGCCCCAAAGCCCAATCCCTTTCTCCAGGCTTTCTGCTTACAATATTAATGTTCATGCGCTGCTCCTTGTAAAGTACCTGTGCGGACATCACATAAAGAATTTCCCCGTCCTTCTCTTCCGGTTCATAAAAAGCCACCCGTGCTTTGGCCTTTTCTATGTCAAAATCCTCGATTTCAGGACTTTTCCCCTGCTCAAACCACTGCTTCTTAAATTCGGCCTTACGTCCTTCAAAAACTGCGGCATAGACATAATAATCATGGCCTCCATACCCGTTCCCGTCATAGTAGTGATCCATGCTGCCGCTATTAGACTCATCATAAAGAAAATTTCCCGGTATCCCGAAGCTCATATTGCCGATCTTTCGGTAAACCAGGTGCTTCCTGCATCCAATGGAAAGCTCCTCTGAAAAGGGTGTGACTCCTTCCAGATTCACAGGAACATGGCCGGCAAGGCTGCATACCTCCAGATATTCCTTCTTGGGGAAGGGAAGCCTGCGGTCCATGGAAAGCGTTGTCTCCAGGAACTGGATGATCTGCTGGTTCACCTGCTCATCCTGCCTGCTGCGGGCTGAAGGCATGAAATAACAGAATTGGTGAAGCAGAACCATGGCGCTGTTTCTGTAATAATAAGCATCCCTCTCCAATTCATTCCATACAAAAAAATCCCTGGCAAATGCGACGCCTATACCAGAATGCATCATCCCTTTTATCTCTTTAAAAGAAAATGACCGAATATGGGTGACCAGTTTTCCCTCCTGACGGTCCGGTATATAATAGACCGCAGGCCAGCAAAACATGTATTCCCCATCCCCGCTCCATCCGGATACCAGCTTCATAAGATCGGAAAACCACTGGTAAAAGTACTTTTGCCTCATGGCAAGAAAGTCCTTCTTAATATAATATCCTGTCCTGTCCTCGACCTTTAGCCTAAGCTTTTCTTTTTTTGCCAGCCGCTCCAGAAAATCGATGGCTGCCGCATGGAAGCCTGGGCCGGCAATGTTCGTCTGGCTCTCTCCCTGAAGCTTGCTTTTGCTCCACTTAAACCAGACATAGCCTTCCTGGCATAGCTGCACAATCATAAATCCTTCGATCCGAAAACAGCGGTACCCCATTTCCTTTGCCAGCTTTTTAGCCATACCTTCCGCTGACTGGCCATTCCAGTCTATTCCTGAAAATATTTTTTTCTTTGGCTCCAAAGAAAATCTGATTCGAATACTCATCTGAAACCCTTCCTAAGATATCTTTCTCTATTCTATCTTATTTTCATTAGAAATGGAAGCATAAAAAAAATATGGACAAATTTAATTTTCCTGTGGATTCATTCGTATACAAAAATGAGGGCTGTCCAGCATGCCACTGGAAAGCCCTTATTTTTAGCATAATTAACTTATTTTACGAGTAATGATTTACCTGTCATCTCTTTTGGCTGCTTTAATCCCATCAGTTCAATCAGAGTAGGAGCGATATCTGCCAGGCAGCCGCCTTCTCTTAACTTATACGCCGGGTCAGCATTTACCAGGATAAACGGAACCGGATTGGTGGTATGAGCGGTAAATGGTTCTCCTGTCTCATAATCCAAAAGCTGTTCTGCATTTCCATGATCAGCGCAGATGAACATAATTCCATCTGTTTCCTTGATCGCCTCCACAGTTCTTCCTACACAAGCGTCCACCGTTTCAATTGCTTTAATCGCTGCGCCTTCGATTCCTGTATGGCCAACCATATCCGGGTTTGCAAAGTTTATAATGATCACATCATATTTTCCGGATTTGATCGCTTCTACCAGCTTATCGCATACAATAGGAGCACTCATTTCAGGCTGTAAGTCATAGGTGGCAACCTTTGGAGAAGGAACAAGGATCCGATCCTCTCCCTTATTCGGCTCTTCCACTCCGCCGTTAAAGAAAAAGGTTACATGGGCATACTTTTCAGTTTCAGCGATTCTTGCCTGGGTCATGTTGTTCTGAGCCAAAAAGTTGCCAAAGGTATTTAAAATGGCTTCTTTTTTGAAAGCAACCAGTTTGTTTTTAATGGTTTCATCATAATCCGTAAAGCATACATAGGTCAGGTTTAAGCGCTTTTCTCTTGGAAATCCTTTAAATTCATCATCACAGAATGCTCTCGTTATTTCTCTTGCCCTGTCAGGACGGAAGTTAAAGAAGATCACGGAATCGCCGTCTTTCACCGTAGCTAACGGTTTTCCATCCTCTGTCACAACAAAAGGCTCTACAAACTCATCATGAACCCCTTTGTCATAGGAAGCCTGGATTCCGGCTGTTGCCGATTCCACATGGTTTCCTTCTCCCTTTGTCATGGCATTGTATGCACGTTCCACACGGTCCCAGCGGTTATCCCTGTCCATAGCATAGTAGCGGCCCATGACAGATGCCACTTTTCCTGTACCGATTTCCTTCATCTTCGCTTCCAACGCTTCCACGAAGCTCTTTCCGGAAGCCGGAGGCGTATCACGTCCATCCAGGAAGCAATGAACATAGACCTTGTCAAGGCCGTTTCTCTTTGCCAGCTCTAAAAGGCCGTAAATATGGGTGTTGTGGCTGTGAACTCCGCCATCGGATACCAGGCCCCACATATGAAGGGCTGATCCGGATTTCTTACAGTTTTCCACTGCCTGTAAAAATTCCGCTACTTCAAAAAAGTCGCCGTCTTCTATGGACTTTGTAATCCTGGTCAGCTCCTGATATACAATACGGCCTGCGCCCATATTTAAATGTCCTACTTCTGAGTTTCCCATCTGTCCATCAGGAAGGCCTACGGCCAGTCCGCTGGCATTTCCTTTAACAAATGGGCACTGGCTCATAAGCTGATCCATGATCGGGGTTTTGCCTTCACAGACAGCGTTATGGTCGCAGTTATCATTTAATCCATAACCATCAAGTATCATTAATACAATCGGTTTTCTGCTCATAACTAGTTCTCCTTATTCTCTTCTTTGTTCTATTGTAATAGAAGCATCGAAATCATTGTCTCACAGTATATATTTTACATGATTTGCCTATTTCTTGCAACCGGTGAATGATGAAATAATAATCAGGCTCCGGTATCCGCCTTTACTATGTGGAAAAAGCTGCCCTCCCCTACCGTTAAAGGAAGAGGCAGCAGCTTTTACCCGCTTATTTGTTGTAATTTACGATCTTTCCAAACTCCGGTTTTAAAGATGCTCCGCCAACCAGACCACCGTCAATATCAGGCTGTGCAAATAGTTCCGGTGCACTTGCTGCAGATACAGAACCGCCATACTGGATGCGAATGGCTTCTGCTGTTGCTTCGTCATAGATTTCAGCGATGCATTCGCGGATCGCGCCGCAAACTTCCTGCGCCTGCTCGGTTGTCGCTACCTTTCCGGTACCGATCGCCCAGATTGGCTCATAAGCGATTACCGCATTGGCTGCATTCTCTGCCGGTACATTTAAGAAAGCGATCTTAATCTGCTGGCGAATCCAGTCAAGAGTGATTCCCTGCTCTCTCTGGGTCAGTGTTTCTCCGCAGCAAACGATAGGAGTGATGCCGTATTCAAAGGCCTTAAGAACCTTTTTGTTCACAGTTTCATCTGTTTCCGCAAAGTATTCTCTTCTTTCGGAATGGCCGATTACCACATATTTTACCCCTGCATCTTTTAACATGGCAGGAGAAATCTCTCCGGTGTAGGCCCCTTTATCCTCATAGTACATATTTTCAGCACCGATGTGGATATTGCTTCCCTTTGCAGCCTCCATAGCTGGCATTATGTCAATAGCCGGAACACAGAAAATAACGTCCACCTCATCATTTGCCACCAGAGGCTTTAATGTATTCACCAACTCAACCGCTTCGGTTGGAGTCATATTCATCTTCCAGTTACCTGCAATAATTTTCTTTCTGGACATAGTATCAACCTTCCTTTATTTCTTATTTATTATCTGCTGCAGCAACTCCTGGCAGTTCCTTGCCTTCTAAGAATTCTAAGGAAGCTCCTCCGCCTGTAGAGATATGGGTCATTTTGTCAGCAAAACCAAGTCTCTTAACCGCATTTACGGAGTCACCGCCTCCGATTACCGTAGTAGCATCAGAAAGCTCTGCAACTGCACGGCAAACCTCTAAAGTACCTTCAGCAAAATTAGAGAATTCAAATACGCCCATCGGTCCGTTCCATACTACAGTCTTGGCGCCCTTTAAGGCATCCTTGAAAAGTTCAATGGATTTTGGTCCGATATCAAATCCTGACCAGCCTGGATCGATCTCGCTTACTACCTTTCTTTCTGTATCATTAGAAAACTCCTTGCCTTCTAAGTTATCTACAGGAAGCAGCAGTTTTACGCCCTTAGCTTCTGCCTTTTTAATCATCTCTAAGGCATAGTCAAGCTTATCTTCCTCACATAAGGAATTTCCGATCTCCTTGCCCTGAGCCTTTGCAAAGGTATAAGCCATGCCGCCGCCGATGATCAGAGTATCAACCTTATCAAGCAGGTTATTGATTACGTTGATCTTATCGGAAACCTTTGCTCCACCCAGGATTGCCACGAAAGGACGTACTGGATTCTCAACTGCCTGGCCCAGGAATTTAATTTCCTTTTCCATCAGATAACCAACTACGTTGGTTGTTGTGTATTTGGTAACGCCTACATTGGAGCAGTGAGCTCTGTGAGCGGTACCGAATGCATCGTTTACGAAAATGCCGTCGCAAAGGGAAGCCAGCTCTTTTGCATACTCATCTGCGCTCTCATCCTTACCGTACTTCGTCTCTTCCACTCTGTAACGGGTGTTCTGAAGCAGCAGAACTTCTCCATCCTTTAATTCTTCAGCGATCTTTCTGGTCTCAGGACCTGTAACCTTTGGATCGTTTACGAATTTCACTTCTACTCCAAGTCTTTCACTTAAAGCGGGAGCAACCGGCTCTAAAGACATCTCCGGAAGAGGCTCGCCCTTCGGTTTTCCTAAATGGGAGCAAAGAATTACTCTTGCGCCCTGATCTAATAATTTCTTAATAGTAGGAACGGCTCCGTCAATACGGTTAAAGTTCTGAATCACCCCATCCTTTAACGGCACGTTAAAATCACATCTCACTAAAACTTTCTTTCCCTGTAATCCGGTTAAATCATCAACTGTTTTCTTATTAAGCATATTTCAATGCTCCTTTCCTATTTTTTGCCCATATCTTCTGGGCAGGACCCACACCGTTTTATCGGGTGTAAAGGGATACCTGTATGGTGTTTCCTATTTTCAGATTTATAAAAATAAAAGGCCCGGTCCATAACGACCGGACCCTTTGTGGATCATTAGCCTAATTCAGCAAAGTACTTAATTGTACGAACCATCTGGCTTGTATAGGAGTTCTCGTTGTCATACCATGAAACAACCTGAACCTGATATAAATCATCGCCAATCTTGGAAACCATGGTCTGAGTAGCATCGAATAAAGAACCAAATCTCATACCAACAACGTCAGAGGAAACGATTTCATCTGTATTGTATCCGAAGGAATCGCTTGCTGCTGCCTTCATAGCTGCATTAATGCCTTCCTTGGTTACGTCTGCACCCTTAACAACTGCTGTTAAGATGGTAGTGGAGCCTGTTGGAACCGGAACACGCTGAGCGGAACCGATTAACTTGCCGTTTAATTCCGGAATAACCAGACCGATTGCCTTTGCAGCACCGGTGGAGTTAGGAACGATGTTGGCAGCGCCTGCTCTTGCTCTTCTTAAATCACCTTTTCTGTGAGGTCCGTCAAGGATCATCTGATCGCCTGTGTAAGCATGGATTGTGCTCATGATACCGGACTGGATCGGTGCTAAATCGTTAAGAGTCTTAGCCATAGGAGCCAGGCAGTTAGTTGTACAGGAAGCAGCGGAGATGATCTTGTCATCTGCTGTTAATACATTCTCATTTACGCTGTAAACAACGGTTGGAAGATCGTTTCCTGCCGGAGCGGAGATAACAACCTTCTTAGCACCTGCATCAATGTGAGCCTGAGCTTTGTCCTTAGAGCAGTAGAATCCTGTACACTCAAGAACTACATCAACGCCGATCTCTCCCCATGGAAGTTCAGCTGCTTTTGCCTGAGCATAAATTTTAATAGTCTTACCATCTACAGTAATGGAGTCCTCGGAAGCTTCTACCGTGTGAATACCCTCACCATAGTATCCAGCATATCCGCCCTGAGCAGTGTCATATTTTAATAAATGTGCTAACATCTTTGGATCTGTTAAATCGTTAATAGCTACTACTTCATAGCCCTCTGCGCCAAACATCTGTCTGAATGCAAGACGGCCAATACGGCCGAAACCATTAATCGCCACTTTTACTGCCATAATTCAATTCCTCCTAAGAATAAAATTAAATTTGATTGTTAAATATTAATCAACTACCCTTTATTTTACCTAATATTCCACTAAATAGCAAGTCCTTTTTTAATTTTAATCCCGGTCTGCTTAAATCTCACTTTTCACATAGCTGGCCAGATTGTAGGAATGGTCGGAAATACGTTCCAGATTACTGATAAGCTCCAGGAATACAACGCCTGCCGATGGTTTGCACCCGCCTGAGGAAAGACGTTCAATATGCTTTTCCCTCAGCTCCTCTTCAAGAAGGTCTACTTCATCCTCACATTTGCTCACTTTACGGACATCTTCCATATCCCCTTTTCTCCTGGCCTCTATGGAATGGAAAAAGGATTTGTAAGCCGTTTGACAGATAACCTCCAGATCAGAAGCACCGGTACCGGAGAAACTGATTTCATGCTCAATCATATATTCCGCCTGCTCCGCCAGGTTTTCTGCGTGATCTCCTACCCGCTCAATATCATTGATGCTGTAAAATAAGTTGTTGATTACCAATTTTTGTTCCTCTGTTAAGGACAGATTGTTGATTTTGACCAGATATTCCATCAACATCTTTTCCATATTATTGATCGTCTTTTCTGTTTTATACACTTCTTTTACTTTATCCGCATTTTTCGTAAGAACCGCGTCCATGGCCAGTTTCACATTCTCCAGAGTGATTTGACCCATATGTACCACCTCCATGGAGGCAGTTTCCACCGCAAAGGCCGGGGATTCAAAGATCCTCTCATCCAGATGCTTCATGGTCACAGCTTCTTCTCCAGCTATCTCACCATCATCGCTTCTTCCTTCCGGAATGACGAATCCTGATAAGTCCACCAACTGCTTAGCAAAGGGGAACAGGAGGAGCGTATTGGTCAGATTAAAGAAGGTATGGAATATGGAAATCTGTACTGCTGTTATGTTATGGGCCGCCAGAACCGGAGAAGCCGCAAAAAGGATGAAAGAACCAATGCCAAATATAATTGCTCCCATCACATTAAAAGACAAATGGATCACTGCCGCCCGCTTTGCAGTCCTGGTGCCGCCGATACTGGAGATAAGGGCTGTTACGCAGGAACCGATGTTCTGCCCAAGAGTGATAAATATAGCGGCATTGGTGGTAACCACACCATTCATGGCAAGGGTCTGCAGGATACCTACCGATGCGGATGAGCTCTGAAGAAGAGCCGTAACAATGGCGCCGATCAGCATGCCAAGCAATGGATTCTTTCCTAAAATACGGAATGCCTCAGAAAAAATAGGGGCATCAGTATAAGGAGAAATTGCTCCTGACATAAAATCCAGACCAACAAACAGCATGCCAAGTCCCACCAGGATCTCCCCTACAGTTTTCATCCTCTGCTTTTTACCGAACAACAGAAGTACCGCTCCGATTCCGATAAAAAGAGGAGCCCAAAAGGAGGGCTGCAATATGGAAAACGCATCTCCCAGCTGATTCATGGATACAATCCAGGCCGTAATCGTGGTACCAATGTTCGCTCCCATGATAACGCCGACTGCCTGAGTCAGATTAAGCACTCCTGCACTTACAAAGCCGACTACCATGACCGTGGTCGCTCCGCTGCTCTGGATGATAGCTGTTATAAGTGCTCCCAGGAGTACCCCCAGAAAACGGTTGTTTGTAAGCATTCCCAAAAACCGGCTCATCTTGCTTCCTGCACTCTTCTGCATGCCATCTGCCATGGTGTTCATGCCATACAGGAACATTCCCAGCCCCCCTAAAAAGCCAAACAGACTCGATATGTCATTTATAGACATGTGTTACCTCCTTATAAACACTAATTATGGTTTTATTCCAGTGCTTTCCACCTCTCACCGGAGGACGCACCGTTTAAAATATAGCATAGGCAGAATTGCTTTTTCAATGTTTTTTAAAAATTATGTAAAATTTTGGTGAAGTTTAGGTAAAATCAGCACTGATTTTCAGCAAAAAAACCGCCCTGCTGATTGAAAACCAGCGGACGGCTCTTCCCGGGAAGAAATTTACAGGATTTAGATCCCGTTTTTCTCTCCCATCTTTATAACAATAGATTTCACTTTTCCATCTCTTAATTTCAAAGCTTCAGCACCAGAAAGTCCTGCTTTTTTTATCTCCTTCCTCTGTCCATCAAGGTATTCCAGTTCCATTCGTTCAATGCGGTAGGAACCGGGTATCATATCCCGTTTTTCAAAAAATTGATAGACAATCTTGGTTTTTCCTAAAAAGCTGGCTTCAACGGTTTTATCCTCCGGTATAAGATACTCAGGAATCGCCGGCTCAAAAAAGCAGCATAGCTGCCCTTCTTCCATGAAAAAGGGCTTATCTCCAAACATCATAATCTGCCACATCTGCAGGAATTCAGCCGTGGAACCGCTCAGTCTTGCTACAAAGCCCCTGCCATGAAGCTTGTCATCGACATTTGCACTGCTCACAAGAAAAGAGGAATTTTCCAGCAAGCTTCTTCCGTATACCTTCTCATCCAAAAACGGAATGCAGGCATTGTGAAAATCCTGGAAGAATTCGTCATATAATTTTGATTTCAGTAATTCCAGAAGATATTTATATTCCATGTGAAGCCAAATGGACTCATTTTCCAGCCAGCCGGGTGAAAATGCTTTTGCTCTTCCGATCTCAAAGGATGCATTTTCCAGAGATTCATTGACCTTGTACATCTTTAATTTTGTATCATATAATCCGGTCTCCTTAACCTTATGGTACAAGGATAATTTTTCTTCCCTGGGTACCGGCAGTTTCATATACCGGACAAACCCTTCCAGGAACAAAGGAAACGCAATGACCTGCAAGTTTTCAGGAATGATATGAGTTCCAGCCATTTCATAGCTGTCAAGCTGATGAATATAATAGGTGGGAATCCCTCCATCTTTCTTACAGGCTGATTGTATGGCGTCTTCCACATAGGAAATCCACTTACCCAGAATACTGCAAAATTCCCGACCGGACATGGTTATCTCATCACCCCGGACGCCTTTTGCCGTAATCTCCCTGTAGTGCTCCTTATAACCATTGCACTCATTCCATACCCATAGCCTGCTCTTAGACTTTTTTTCATAGGAAGCAAAGGTTTTATCCAGACCTTTGATAAAATCATATAACTCGGCCGGTACCGTAACCCCTTTTCCATACCGCTCCAGGACGCTTTCTATAAATTTCAGCAATCGGTACAGCTCAAAGGTTTCCGGCATAGAGGAACCTAAAAGTCCTGGCAGTCCATTTAAGGCATCATACCAGCCCGGCTTTCCCGCCTCCATTTCTATCCCTAAGCCTGATATATCCAGAGAAGCTGTTTTATTGGCAGCCACCACCACAAGCTTTGTCATCAGGTTTGTGGCATAAATGGTTCCTTTTCCATAATCAGTGGATACAGTATCCTTTAAGGCTTCCTTTTTCCGCTCCTCACAAAGAGCATGGTACTGCCTGATTCCCCGTTCCGTCTGCACATAACGTTCATGGCGCGGCCTCACAACCGCTCTCGATTCGTAATAGGTGTAGCTTTTATCAGTAAACAGCAGGTGTTCTTCCATTTCAGGATAAACGGAAAGATAAGCTTCGATTAAATCAAGATGGTATGTCCAGTGATCGGTCCAGTATCCTTCACCAAAATCTGCGTGGAATGTAAGACTGCTGTGCTCCACCACGGTACTTAAGAATTCCTCCCTGCTGCATTCTAAGGAGATGGAGTGGTGTTCCAGAAAGGCAAACAGGCTTCCCGGTGAAAAATCCTTCCGGAAAAATTCTTCCATAAGGCTTTTGCCTCCCTGTTCCACAACCTTAAGAATCTTATCCGTACGGACAGCTTGATATGTAACCTGGCGCACTACCAGGGGATTATACCCATCAAGCTGCAGCAGATTGTAAAACAGCTTGATGTTATGGTCCTTCACATAAGGTGTAAATAAAACATCGCTTCTCCGGTTTTGGTTTACATCTCTGAAATTACCGTTTCCCTGAGTAAAATACTCCGGAATCATGGAAAAATCATTGTAATCCCGCTCCATATCCCCATGCTTTCTGGAATACACGTAAAAAACAGAATCCTTCCCTGATTTTATTGGAAACCCGCCCCGCAGCACGTTATCAACATAGGTTTGTTCGCAATAGGCATCAAACACCGGATCAGAGGTTTTCGTGTGGATAAAGCTTCCCAGTTCCCGTGTTTTTTCTGCCGCCTTTTTGTATTTCTCCTCGAAATAACTTCTGTCCAAGGAACCTTCCCCATAATCGGATAATATATTTTTAGTTGAAGCCTGACCTGCCACACTGTTCCAGCCCACAGTCTCTCCGGCAGACAAGACCCTGGTCAGACAGGAAAAGCCGGAAGGCACAATATTTTGAGTGATCTGCTTTTTTTGAAGCAGCTCCTCAAGACTGTGTCTGATCAGGCCCACAGGATGTTCCAATGCCGTATCATGTTCAAACACAAGCTCAGGATCTGCAATAATGGGTAACAGCCGGCCAGATTCTGATAAAGAAATTATAAAATTACCTTCTTCCACCCTAGAAACAACTGCCGAATCCCCTGTGCTGTACCGCACCCGGTAATAAGGAGTCCTCTTCTCTATATCCTCCACCTGCATCCAGGCTTTCATGGTCTGGGCCATTTCCTTCATTTCTTTTAATCCAATTCCATAGGGGATGACTCCAGGCATTCCATCCAGTATCTGTAAGTCCAGCTTCTGTTTGGAGATGTTTTGTATGGTCACCCTTCTCACCAGGCCGGCAACCGCTTCATCGGGAAGGGTATAATACAGGACATTGGTTTTTAGACCTTTTTCCTCGTTGTTTTCTTCCAGCTCCAGTTCATTCATACCCACATACATACGAGTTTTCACGGAATCCAGGCGAAATGGTTCATATACCTCATTCCCAGTCTTTATAAAGGTGCGAAACCCCATGTTCCTTACAAGCTGGTAAGCCTGATGGGCCGGATAAAATTCCATAATGGAATGATTCTTATTTTCTACACCAAAGCTTGTAACTGCCTGGCCCCGGTTTGTATAGAAGCACCAGAGAGGGATGCCGTAAATTCCGTTTATTCCTGGAAGGAAGCTGGAAAATGCCGGTTTCTGATTATAATCTTCTATTATAAATCTTCCTCTTGAATCAAACATATTCTTATCATCCTTTCACCGCACCTGCAACCAAGCTATCCTGGATCTGATTGCTCAGAATAAAATAAATGACAATGGTGGGCAGGGTTGCAATGACCATGCCCGCTCCGATTAACCCCCAATCAGTGGAATATTGACCTGCAAAGGACATGATTCCTACAGGCAAGGTCCGGTACCGGTCGCTGTCCACAAAGGTATTAGCTAACATCAGCTCATTCCAGGTCCCTAAAAAAGTAAAAATAGAGGCGGTGGCAATCGCCGGCTTAATGATGGGAAGTATAATGGTTGCAAAGCACCGGAATATCCCGCAGCCATCAATACAGGCCGCCTCTTCTATTTCTATGGGAATGCTTTTGTAAAATCCGATTAATATCATAATGCTCATGGGAAGGGCTCCCGCAATATAAGGGATAAGAAGCCCGAAATATCCGCCTTTTAATCCGGTCTTATCTAGGACTTGAAATAAGGGCAGCAAGGCAGCCTGGGCCGGAATCATAATTCCCAATGCGAAAATTCCAAATACCAGGGATTTAAGCTTCCATTTCATTCTGGCTATTGCATAAGCAGCCATAGCAGATAAAATTCCTGCAACGGCCACAGTTGCCATGGAATAGAATACGGAGTTTAAAAAGTACCGGATTAAGTTTGTCTGGGTAAATGCATTACCGTAATTTTCCCATCTCCAGACCTGGGGAAGCCCGATGGGGTTATCTCCAAATATCTCCCCATTGCTTTTTAAGGAAAAGGTAAAAAGCCAATATAATGGAAAGAGCTGGGTCAGTGCAATGAGGCACAGCAGCAAAAACTTTATCTTTTTTTTCATCTTCATAGGACCGCCTCCTCATCTATATGGCTGATGCATTTTCTTCCGCTTTTTTAAATAACTTACTTACAATAAAGGTGAACAACAGGCATTCCACCACAATGAAAAAAGCCTGTGCGCTTCCATACCCATATAGGCCTCTGCGGAATAAATTGTTGTACATCAGGGTTGCAGGTACTTCACTGGCATGGTTCGGACCGCCTCCGGTCATGACATAAATAAGATCAAAGGCCCTTAGCGAACCGGTAATGGAGAATATGACACAGGTCTTGATAACCGGAGCCAGGAGAGGCAGTGTAATCTTTGTATTCACCTGCCACTTACTAGCACCATCGATTTGAGCTGCCTCATAATAATCCTGGGAAATGGATTTGATCCCAGCATAAAAAATCAGCATGTGGTAACCGATATACTGCCACACCGCAGGAATCAGAGTGGAAAGAAATGCGGTTTTGGGATTGGAAAGCCAGGAATAGCTGAAATCAGAGGCTCCCAGAGCGCGGATTAAATGGTTTAGAAGACCATATTCGCTGTTAAACATCTTCATCCAAAGCTGACCGATTACCATACTGGAAATGACCACCGGCAAAAAGTAAACGGTGCGAAAGAACTTTTCTCCTTTTACCCCCCTAGCCAGAACCATCGCCAGGAAAAGGGAGATGGGAAGCTGAATGAGCAAGGAGGCACCCACTAAAAGAAAGGAATTTAAAACAGCCTTCACAAAGTGGCGGTCCTCCGCAAACAGCCTAATATAATTCACAAGTCCGATGAACTTCATTTCCCCCATGCCATCGTACTGGAAAAGGCTGTAGGCTCCGGAAATAAAGAGGGGGATCATACTAAAGCTGATAAACAGGATGAGCGCAGGCAGCACAAAGCAGGCCACAAATCTCTTTTTCCCCAACATGTTATTCATAATCAGTCTCCTCTACTTTGGGCAAAAAATGGGTATCGCCTGGTTCTGTAAGCGATACCCCCTTTGCTCTTACTTACTTATTGATAGCTGCTTCATGTTCCTTTATAAATTCACCCGTATCGGCGCCTGGAGCGAACAGGGTCTGCACCTGTTCATTGTGAATGGTGGCCGGTTCTGCATCAAGAGAGGTATCCCATGCAAGGACTGAGGTCTTTCCTTGAGAAAGGAGATCCTTGATCTGTACGAAAAGAGGATTTAAGCCCTTTTCATCTACCTCAGTTTTCCAGCCGCTGAAACCAGTGCCTGACTCATAAGCAGCTTCACCCATCTTCTCATTTATGTAGATTGCAAATTTAGCAGCCTCATCCGGATTCTTCGTGCTCTTATTCACCCAGAAAGATTCTACGAATCCGCCGCAATAATCGGTTTCATTTCCTTTGCCGGTAATCATAGGGATCTTCATTGCCACCACATCCTCCGGATTGATGGTAACGGCTTTATCTGTATAAATGCCATTTGCAAACCAGCTTCCCATAAGCCTCATGGCCGCCCTTCCTGTTCCAAAGGCTGCATTGGCATCATCATTGCCCTGTTCCAGAGGATTGGCTCCAAATGCGCCCATCTTGTATAATTCCTGGACCTTATCAGCCGCTTCTGCATAGCCTTCTCCTTCAAAGGGAGCCTGGCCGGTAAGCATCTTGTTGATTCCCTCTGCCCCTACGGTTCTTAGTGCCAGCGCCTGATAGATAAATGCCGCATTCCAGCCATCTTTTGCGCCAGAAGCCAGAGGGGTTACCCCGTCAAGAGCCTTCAGCTTTTCAACTGCGGCTACCAGCTTGTCGTATGTATCGGGTAACTCTGCTCCTGCCTGATCAAATAATGCCTTATTGCAGTATAAGGTCATATACCAGGAAAAGGAGGGAAGAGAATAGGTTTTCCCATTGTATTCAAAAGCTGCCGTGGAACCCTCCAGAAGTTTTCCCTTAGTCTCATCTGTGATATAGGAATCCAGCGGAAGGAGTTTATCCGCATTGATCATCTTCCTTGCAGTCCCTGCCCCCCAGTAATAGAACACATCAATTCCCTTCGCATCTCCAGCAAACTCTGCGGAAATCTTAGTTTTATAAGCCTCCGTATCCAGGGTCTGCGTGTTGATTTCCACATTGGGATTTTCCGCTAAGTAAGCGGCAACCGCCTCGTCATACTTTTTCTTTAATTCATTGGTATCGTTGGACCATTGGTGCCAGACATTTAATACGGTCTTTTCCGTCTTTCCCTCCCCCAAACTGCCGGCGTTTGTTGGAGCGGCACTGCCTTTGCTTCCACAGCCTGTCATACCTGCTGCCAGGGTTAATGCCAATGCCACGGCTGAAACTCTTTTTAATAAACTTTTTTTCATCTCAATCTCCTCCTGGGTTTTCTTTGTTTCCTTCTGATATCAGTATACCGAAACTCCTTTTTTAACTCAATTTAATATTTTGACCCAAAAGGTTAGAAATTTTACTACCTTTGCTTATATTCCTTAACAGTCACTCCCACATGCTTTTTAAAGCAAATGCCAAAGTAATGGGAATCCCTAAATCCTACCTTTTCTGCTATTTCGTATACCTTAAAATCCGTTGTATTAAGAAGGCGGATCCCTTCTTCAATCCTTTTTTTCAGAACATATTCAATAAGGCTCTGACCTGCCTCTTTTTTAAACACCCTGCTTAAGTAGCTTTCATTGGAAAAGACTGCCGAAGCTACGGTTTTAAGAGAAAGCGCAGGATCACAAAAGTTTTTATCGATATATTCCAGCGCCTCGTTTACCACCTTATTTCCCTGCTTTGCTTTCTTGCTGTTATGATAGTTCAGTATCATATGGATGGATTCTACCAGAAACGGACGGCACTCCTCCACGGTCTGAATGGATTGTATGGATTCATACAGACGGTCTTCTCCTATAAGCTGTTCCAAGCTGACCCCATACTTATTAAGGGTACTTCCGGCCTTAGACATTAAATCCATAACCGTAAGCCTTAAATATTCCACTTCCGTTACCCTTGAATTCCTGACTACTTCCACATAATCCTCGATTGCGGCAGATACCCTGTCGGAAATTCCATTGGTCAGGGAAAAGAGGAAGTCCTCCCAGTCAAAGGCCAGCTTATCCGGATTTTTTTCCATAATATGCATGTATTCTTCGTATGTGATGATCCGGTTATCCCCTAAAAGCACCGATGCACTAAGGGCATGTTCCGACTCGGCAAAAGCCTCTGCAATTCCTTCATAGCCCTCATGGCTGAGGCTGATGCCAATGGTGGAAACCATGTGGTTCTCCTTAAGCCTTTGATGGATTTGCCGTGCAATTTTCCCGCTGTCCTTTAGTCGCATGACCGTACAAAACAAGATTATATTTTTCATGTAGTGAAGAAAAGATATGGTTCCGTCAATGGGATCCCTGCCTAGGAGTTCCATGGCCCTTTTATGAAGGCTTCCGTCTGCCTCCCCTGACCGTTCCTCTTTTAAATGAATATTTAAGCAGCAGCACCCTTTTAGCATCGCTTCACAGTCATAGGCAAGAAGCTTTTTCACCGCTTCCTCCTCACTGGTACGCTTTTCCACCAGCCGTTGAAAAAAACTTTCCATTATAATGTCCTGATCGGCGGAAACGCTCTGCTTTAACATCTCCACCTCTTTGCGACGGGCCTTTTCTTTTATGATTTTCCCCCTGATCTTAAGAGCGATTTCCATCAGCTCATTCATATCAATGGGTTTTAAAAGAAAATCTTCGACTCCCAGCTTTACCGCCCGCCTTGCATATTCAAACTCCCGGTATCCTGTGATCATAATTACATGAATGCTCTCATCCAATGCTGAAATATGTTCCGCAAGCTCCAGACCATCCATATGGGGCATATTGATATCAGTTAAAACCAATTCCGGCTTTCTGTATTTTATAAATTCCAATGCTTCCGTACCGGAGGAAACCTCCCCAATGACTGAAAAACCATAATCTTCCCAAGGAAATCCTCGTTTGATCAGCACCCGTTCCAGTTTTTCATCATCCACAATCAGTACCTTGATCTCCATGTTACAACCCCTTTGCCTCCATACGTTTTACTCTTACTGCTATTTCTGTTCCATTTCCAATCTCACTGTGAATAAGGACCGGCTGCCTGATCCCATGATAGAGGGTAATCCGCTGTTTTAAGTTATAAAGGCCGAATCCCGACTTACCGGTCACGGTCTTTCCTTCCATGATTTCTTCGATCTTTTCT
>Ga0213825_1000434_pt1 | contig 30401 bp, 29 predicted proteins | sample MC6MC0900MG_FD_179896 | JGI IMG/M metagenome (GOLD analysis project Ga0213825, IMG submission 179896) | Enriched soil aggregate microbial communities from Iowa State University, Ames, United States - MC6-MC0900-MG | ecosystem: Environmental > Terrestrial > Soil > Unclassified | place: USA: Iowa...
GCTGTCGCTTCGCTTTCGCACAGATAAAACATTGTTGCTGTCGCTTCGCTTTCGCACAGATAAAACATTGTTGCTGTCGCTTCGCTTTCGCACAGATAAAACATTGTTGCTGTCGCTTCGCTTTCGCGCAGAGCAAAGCTCCCTGGGGGCGTCCGATGAGCCGCTTGGGCCAACAGGTGTTTTTTGCGCGAAAGCGTAGTGCAACGTAGCGACAGCAACAGCAGGATGTTGGTCACGAAGGCGTTATCACAGGATGTGATGGTTTTAGTCTTCGTTCCTCTATTGCTGATCCTCAAGGAGTCGCTCAGTCTCCACACCAATCAACCAATTCACATAGCGTGTATCTTCTGGCACGTCTCTCTAATTTATAATGTAAAAACATAGTGTTAACATGTGCAAATATATAATCGCGTCGCTGTTTTAAATCTATTCTGTTTGAATATATGGTAAGAAGTTAATTAATCCTAGCATAGTTCCCCTTTTGACAAGATAATTGCTTGCCCTCCTACCATAACTCTTGGATTATTTTTATTTATTAATTTTGTAATGATGTTAGAAGGTCTGCCCATACTATACCCTTGAAGAAACGAGTACTCTTGATCGAATTTATTTAGTACGTGGTTATGAAAAAGATAATAAGTTAACGCCCCATTTGAAGTACCTGTTGCGGCTTCCTCATCAATACCGTAGAGTGGACAAAAGTTTCTACTCTCCGCTATCCCTTCTTTTGTGTCGAGCGTAAATGCATGCACGCCCCCCACTTTATTGATCTTTGTATATTCGGCTAGTGCTTTAAAATCGGGATTTAAAGCATATAAATCATCCTTTGTTTTTATTGGAAGCATTATATCCCAAAGACCCGTACTTGCAGCTTGAGGAACTAAATTGACATTTATATCTCCTATTTGACTTTTATCAATTTTGAAAAGGTTAGTCAAACTATCATAATCATCGAATATTTTTCCTAACTGAGGTTCAGCTTGCTCCATCATAATAAATGATTGATTCACTTCCACAGCAAGTGTGCCGGCGAGTGTGTTCATAAAATATGTATTATTATCTTCAATCGCACAACTGTCTAATAATGCCTTAAAAGATGCAATAATAGCATGTCCACAAAGTTCAACCTGTGCAGTCGGTGTAAAAAACTTTATGTCAAAATTTTCATTGTCTATTTTTTTAATAAATGCGGTTTCTGAAAAACGCACTTCTGCAGCAAATTTCTGCATAAACACTTCATCTAAATTTTCATGGATCACTACACCTGCTGGATTACCGCCAAATTTAATCTCTGTAAAAGCATCAATTACATAATATAACAAAGCTAACTCTCCCTTACTTTAGAATTTATATTGTTACTAATACCTTACTATATCGATTAATCTATATATAAATAAAAAAACGCCACAAAAATGTGACGCTTTTCATATTATTGAAGTACTTTATGCCAATGACTTTAAGGTGCCATATTAAATAAATTATGGCTCTCCTGAAAACGAAGGGTAGATTTCTGGTCCATCTGAGCACTTTTCTGAGAGGTGTTCAATCTCCACTACAATCAACTAATTCGTTTAGCAAGTATCCAATAGTTATTAATATTCAATAAGTGTTTTTATGTTAATGTCGCCAAGTTTTGCACGTCCGTTTAGCTCTGTTAACTCGATAAGGAATGCACAGCCAACAACCTGACCACCTAATTGTTCAACTAAACGTACTGTTGCTTCAATTGTACCACCAGTCGCAAGTAAGTCATCACAGATTAATACTTTTTGACCTGGTTTAATCGCATCTTTGTGCATTGTTAACGTATCTTTACCGTACTCAAGACCGTAGTCAGCACTTATTACTTCACGTGGTAATTTTCCTGGCTTACGAACAGGCGCAAAACCAATTTCAAGCGCATAAGCAACCGGGCATCCGATAATGAAGCCGCGAGCCTCTGGACCTACTACAATTTCAGCACCTAGTTCTTTTGCGTAATCTACGATTTGATCTGTTGCATATTTGTATGCAGGACCGTTATCCATAATTGTTGTAATATCTTTGAAACTGATGCCCTCTTTTGGCCAGTTTTCAACCGTTGTTACGTATTGCTTTAAATCCATGTTATTGCTCCTCCTACGAAACCTATTTCGTATATTAATGTAATCGTTCATCAAACCATTGTTTTAATTCTATATAAGGGGCATATACTAGCTTTTGCTCCATTTCAATCTGTTCTGAACGCTGTTTGTAAGACGGTGCCTCTGTGAGTGCTTGTTTTGGGGCATTCACGTTGACAGTCGTCAGTCCACTCTCCATTTTAACAAAATCAAGCTCAAAAAACACCTGTGTCATAAATTTTAATGCATCTAATGGCCAACCTGTATGCTTCGCTAAATCATCCAAATGCATATTTAATGGAAAAGCAGGTCGATTTTTTAGAAACTTATAGTACCAGGAGAATTGCTCACGCGTAGGCAACCCATTGAAATACTGTGAATCTGGCATGTAAAAGTGTGCATATATACGGGAAGGTGTTGTTTTCTGTAATACATTTTCTAACATTCGAACATTTTGTGGCAAATCTAATAGTACGATATACTGGCTTGGATTTACATTTGAAAGCGTAGAATCAACTGCTAGAATCGGTACACCAATAAGTGACTGATAATAGGTAATCGTTTCTGGACGAAAGGCGATAAACGTTGCCTCTTCCTTTGGTACAGTATTTAACCAGCGTGATGTTTGACGTATACCACGAATGTCAAATAATTGCCACTCTGTCGTTTGAACATCTTCTATCATAAATTGTGCCTTTTTACGTCCCTGCCATTCATTAATTTGTAAATCCCCTGTGAATGATACTTTTATTCCAAATGTTAGCTCGTCGTGTAGATGTCCCTTATTAAAACCGACACTATCCAATTTTTCATAGCCATCAGTTAGTTCCATTTTAATATGATTTTCAGCTGCTCCAATTTTACGCATCGAGGCGATTTCTACATCTTCGAGGACATAAACAGGCTTCGGAAAATCTGTACCAAATGGACCAAGTGTAGAAATCTCTTCAATCGCGTCTGCTGAGATTTCATCCATTTTTAGTGGTATATCAATATTAAGTACAGGTGTCAAATGCTCTTCTGATAAACAAGCCCTTGCTTGAGTATCTAAACGCGATCTCAATTCATCCACATGGTCAATGGATAAGGTCATACCGGCTGCCATAGGATGCCCACCAAAATGAGGTAATATATCGCGATTCTTCGCTAGTTCATTATACAAATGGAATCCTTCAATACTACGAGCAGAGCCTTTAGCTGTCCCTTTTTCATAATCAAGCGCTAACACAATTGTTGGTCGATAATATAACTCGACTAGACGAGATGCAACAATCCCAACAACTCCAGCATTCCAACCTTCTCCAGCAACAACTAAAACGAGTGATTCCCCAATTTTTTTGTCAGATTCAATGAGAGCAATAGCCTCATCTGTAATACTCTTTACAATATCTTTGCGCTCGCTATTACACGCATTCAACTGTTTTGCTAATGCTATTGCCTTAGCATTATCCTCAGCCATTAATAGCTCTACACCCGGTGCCGCTTCTCCAAGTCGACCAACTGCATTTAAACGCGGTCCAAAATAAAAACCGATAGTTTCTTCGTTAATTTTAGTTTGTTCTGCACTTGCTACTTCACACATTGCCTGTATCCAAGGGCTAAGTGAACGGCGCAATTCTTCTATTCCTCGTTTTACAAGGTAGCGGTTTTCATCAACTAATGGCACTAAATCCGCTACTGTTCCAACAGCAACAAATTCAATTAAGTGTGTTGGAAGTTCCCCGTATAGAGCGTGCGCTAACTTAAACGCTACACCCACACCTGCAAGCTCGCCAAATGGATAATGTCCTTCCGGTATACGCGGATGTAAAATAATATCTGCTGACGGTAGCTCATCACCCGGCTCATGATGATCTGTGACGATCACATCCATACCTAGTTCCTTCGCTACACGAATCGGTTCAATACCTGAAATACCATTATCCACTGTAATAATTAGCTGAACACCTTCGTCATGTGCTTCGCGAAATAGCGCTTCATGTGGTCCATAGCCGTGAATAAATCGATTCGGTATTTTAAACGACACATCGGCACCTAGATCTAGCAGCACATTGAGCATTACTGTCGTGCTTGTAACACCATCGGCATCGTAATCTCCATAAATTAGGATTTTCTCTCCGTTTTCAAGTGCTTGCTCAATACGTGCCACAGCTTCTGCCATGCCATGCATTAAAAACGGGTCATGGATACTTGCTTCTGTCATATTTAATAAGCTCTCTGCGTCAGCAGTTGTTTCACAGCCTCGCGCCGCTAAAATTTTCGCTGCAATCGCAGAAAGTTGTAGGTCATTTTGTAATGTTTGTACAAGCATTGCGTCTGGACGCTCTACCTGCCATCTTTTTTTCGATAGAATCATCTTTTCACTTCCTTACGAAGGCTATTATACCGAAAATCTAGCTTGTCCGCACTATCCATCAGATTGATAGTTTTTTCCTTCCGATTCTCCATTCAATCCGTCATCTATACCTTTCTAACCGACATACAAAAAAAGCCTACTCCGTTAAAGAGTAGACTTTTCAAGATCACCTTTTGAAGCGGACACTAATGCCTCAACCTTCGTTAAATTACCTTCATGTAAAGCTGTTACAATTGCACTGCCAACGATGACACCATCACCAAGTGCCCCCATGCTTAACACCTGCTCAGGAGTCGATATTCCAAAGCCAGCAAGCACAGGTATATGACTAACTTCACGTAAGTGTGCAAAATGCTCCTTTAAATCATGAGCAAATTTTGTGCGAGCCCCTGTAATTCCGTTTACTGTCACAGCATAGACAAAGCCTTGACTAGCAGCGGCAATACGTGCAATTCGCTCTGGAGGACTTGTTAACGATACAAGCTGGACAAGATCGATACCATGAGGATTTAATGTTTCACGTAAAATGGTACTTTCCTCTAGTGGTACATCAGGGACGATTAACCCTTTGACGCCCCCTGCTACACAGGCTTCAGCAAATGCTTCTAACCCATAAGCTAAAACAGGATTAAAATAAGTCATAACAACTAATGGAACATGAATTTCTTCTTTGAATGAGGCAAGTGTTTCGAAAACTTTACGTAAAGTTACGCCAGCTGCTAAAGCTCGTTCTCCTGCCTGCTCTATTGTTGGACCGTCTGCTACAGGATCAGTGAATGGAATACCCACTTCGATCGCCGTTACCTCCATTTGCTGCAGCTGCAGGATTGTTGGCTTCAGAGTCTCCAGCCCCCCATCACCTGCCATAATGTATGGTATAAATGCTTTATTACCAGTGACTGTTGTTTGTTCAATTGCCTGCTGTAATGTTGTCATTATCTATCTCCTCCTAACACTTTACGGACAGTATGAACATCCTTATCTCCTCGGCCTGATAAACATACAACAATGATGTCATCTGTAGACATTGTTTTCGCAAGCTTTGCTGTATAGGCAATAGCATGAGAACTTTCTAGCGCAGGTAGTATTCCTTCTGTTCTACTTAGTAACTGCAAGCCCTCAAGTGCTTCACTATCTGTAATCGAATTAAATTTAGCACGCCCAATATCATGTAAATAACAATGCTCAGGACCCTTCCCCGGATAATCTAGCCCGGCTGAAATAGAATGTGCCTCCTGCACAAAGCCATTTTCATCTTGTAATAAATACATGTATGCACCGTGTAAGACTCCTAACTGTCCACCAGCAATTGCCGCTGCATGCTTTCCTGTTTCAATGCCACTTCCCGCAGCCTCTACTCCATATAGCGCCACAGTCTCATCGTCGACAAAAGGATGAAACATACCGATTGCATTACTGCCACCACCTATACAGGCCACGACTGCATCTGGTAAACGTCCTTCCTTTTCTAAAATTTGCTTTCTAGTTTCTTCACCAATTACACGCTGGAAATCCCTTACGATTTTTGGGAACGGATGTGGACCTAACGCTGATCCCAAAATATAATGAGTGTCCTCAACATTTGTTACCCAGTAGCGAAGTGCTGCATTGACTGCATCCTTCAATGTTTTTGAACCTGTTTCTACAGACTCCACTTTTGTTCCAAGCAATTCCATACGAAACACATTTAACTGTTGGCGCTCTATATCCTCGGCCCCCATAAAGACAACACATTCAAGATTTAGTAATGCACAAGCAGTAGCCGTTGCTACCCCGTGTTGCCCTGCACCTGTTTCAGCCACAATTTTCTTTTTACCCATTCGTTTTGCAAGAAGCGCTTGACCAATCGCATTATTTATCTTATGAGCTCCAGTGTGATTTAAATCTTCACGCTTTAAATAAATCTTTGCTCCGTCAAGCTCTTTTGTTAAATTTTCAGCGTAGTACAATGGTGTTTCACGACCAACGTATTGTTGTAAATAATAGGTAAGCTCATCCGTGAATGTTGGATCTTTCATTGCCTCATCATAAGCTGTCTCCAGTTCTAACAAAGCTGTCATTAATGTTTCTGGCACATATTGTCCACCAAATTTTCCGTAACGACCTTCCTTCGAAGGTACACTATTTGCAATTGAATTCGCCATTATGCTCTTCCCTTCTTGACTGCGTGAATAAATGCATTAATTTTTGTTATATCTTTTACACCGTCTGTCTCCACACCACTCGAAACATCTACCATATATGGCGACACAAGTGACACTGCCTCCTCAATATTCTCAACCTTTAAACCACCAGCTAACATTAACTTATCTTGCGGAATCCCTACCAATTCAAGAAGGGTCCAATCAAACGTATGACCACTACCTCCTTTGAAATCCGTCCCTGGGGCATCGAATAAGTAATAGTCCACATCATAATTAGCAGCTACCCGAACATCTTCAGCACAACGTACGGACAATGCTTTGATTGCTGGATAGCCTTGTTCATGAATAAAGTCTGGTGTTTCCTCCCCGTGATATTGCACGTAATCTAAAGGGACGCTTTCCACTGCCGTTCTTAATTCTTGTGCGCTTGGATTGACAAAAACACCAATTTTTAAAATCCCTGCTGGCACATGTTTTGCTAATTGCTGAGCCTGTTCAATTGTCACTTGACGCTTACTAGGAGCAAAGACAAAACCAATTGCATCCGCTCCCGCCTTTATAGCTGCTTGCACATGGTGTTGTTCCTGCAGTCCACAAATCTTTACCTTTGTCATACAGTTGCTCCCACCTTATTTACCTGTAAACTTTGTAAAGCAGCTCTAACATCACCACTACGCATTAATGCTTCACCGACAAGTACACCACTAGCTCCCATAGATGCCACTGCTTTCGCATCTTCCTGTGTCCAAATACCGCTTTCACTGATTAATACCCGCTCCTCTTTGAACGGGAAAGCTTCAGCAATTTCACGAGTCCGTTCTAAGCTCACCTCAAAAGTGCGTAAATCTCGGTTATTGACGCCAATTAGCTTAGCTCCTACTGCAATAGCACGTTCAAGCTCCTCAAGGTCATGCACTTCAACTAACACCTCTAAATCTAAGCTTTTTGCATAGCTAAACAAGTCACGTAATGCCTCATCTGTTAACGCAGCTACAATTAATAAAATAATAGATGCACCTGATGCCTTAGCAAATCGAATTTGCACACGATCAATTATAAAATCCTTACAAAGAAGTGGCGTTTGAACAGCATTTGCAACTGCTTCCAAGTCATCAAAGGAGCCTTTAAAAAACTCTTTATCAGTTAAAATAGAAATTGCCGCTGCCCCTGCTTGTGCATAAATTTTTGCTTGTGTAACTGGATCTGCACCTTCTGCAATTAGCCCCTTTGAAGGTGAAGCACGTTTCATTTCAGAAATAACATGCAATGTTTCAGCTTTTCGCAATAGCTCAAATAGTAATGGACGCGGTTTTTCTATAAAATTTGCTAATGGATCGGGCTGTTCAAGTAAAGCATTAACTTCGATTTTTTTTTGTTTGAGAATTTTATTTAAAATATTCATTGTTGGACCCCCACTTCTTTAATGTTCTCACTATAAGCAACGACTGCCTCTAATTTTCGGCGTGCACGCCCGCTAAAAATACTATCCTTCGCCATTTCTACACCCTCTTTAACAGTTTCAGAAACTCCATAGCTGAACAGCCCTATACCAACATTCAATAAAACTGTGTCAAAGTAAGCACTTTGTTCTCCGGCTAATAATTTACGCATGATAGCAGCATTTTCATCTGCATTGCCTCCTCGAATAGCCTCTAACGGTGCATAACTAAGACCTGCATCCTCTGCGGTTAATGAAAATGGAATTAAGTCTCCCTTATCTACTAAGACAAACGTATTTTGACCTGCTAATGACGCCTCATCTAAACCTTGAGGCCCCGAAACGACCATTGCACGTTTCCGCCCAAGCATTTGTAAGACGGAGGCATATTCCATGACAAAATTAGGACGATTAATGCCCGTAAATTGTGTTGATAAAGGCACTGGATTTGTAAGTGGACCGACGAGATTAAAAATAGTTGGCTTGCCTAGTGCTCGACGAACCTCTCCAATTCTCTTTAATTTCGGATGCACATTTGGAGCATATAAAAAAGCAATTCCTTCTTTCTCTAACAGATCAACAGTTTGTTCAATGGCAATATTCGTATGAATCCCAAGTGCTTCTAAAACATCCGCGCTTCCCGATGCTGAAGAAATTTTACGATTTCCGTGCTTCGCCATTTTGACACCAGCCCCTGCTAGTACAAAGGCGGAAGCAGTGCTAATATTAAATGTATTGAGCCCATCGCCACCAGTACCGCAATTATCCATATATACGCCTGCTTTTGCTGGTACATCTAGTGCAAACGAACGCATAATAGTTGCTAATGCCGCTACTTCATGTGCAGTCTCACCTTTCACTGATAGTGCCGTTAAAAAGCTTGCGATTTCTTCCTTCGGTGTATCATCATGGAAGATCCATTTTGCTGCCTGTAGCATTTCCTCATACATTAAATGCTCTCGCTGTTGTACTTTTTGACGAATATCTTCCATTACTAGTGACCTCCTGCTTTTTCAACTAATTGTAAAAATCCCTGTTCGTCCTCTTCTACTTGTTTTAAAACTTCCTTAACATTTGTGTATTTGGTTACCGTTACAGTTGATTGCATATACATCGTTTCATTTTCAAAGACAATGGATTTCCCTAGTAAAGCAAAATCAAGATGACCGTTAAAACCAATAAATCCGATAGCTCCTCTTAATATCTCAACGGTTTGACGATATTTCTTTGGAAGCCCTGTTGATGGTAAGGATGGTAACGTCGCAGCTAATACATCCAAAGCATGAAGCATCGGTAAAATTTGACCCTCGACTCTCGATGTCATGTGTAATGAATGCTTTGAACGCTCAATTCTCATCTCCTCAATGACTTGAATGGAATCTCGGAAGCACACGGATTTAAGCTCCTGTTGAACAGCAGATACAAGTACAGCTTGTGACTTCCTAATATCTGTGTTGTTATATAGCTTTCGTTCATGTTCTAAATCTTCACTTTTTATGGAACCTCTAGGAAATGACCCCTCTGTTGGTGTTGCAATTACACGCTCATCTTGTACTCGAATTAGACTTTCGGGAGATGTTCCCAAAACAATATGATCCTCAAATTCTACATAATACATATAGGGAGCAGGATGTTTTTTACGCAATTGACGATATAAAGCGAAAGCATCCCCTTGTAAATTCGCTAACAAACGCTGTGACAGTACTACCCTTGTAATATCTTTATCCAAGGAAGCTTTGATAGATGTAAGGGTTGTCGCAAATTGTTCATTCGTTGTCGTTTCGAGCTGCCGATAACTACATGTTTTATCCTCATCCTCTCTGCCCTTTAACAGTTGTTCAGCCAACTCCTCTAAATTTGGTTCTTTCTTTTCTGCATCAATATTCGTATGAATTAATGTAACTTCATCTGTTATATGATCAAATACAATGACTGTCTCATACACATGGAGGTGCACATCTGGTAGCTGCACTTTATCCTGTTCAGTAGTTAATACCGACGTTGCCCCCTTACCAACAAAGCCTACAGCTCCACCGGAAAACGGGAATTGTGTCGTATTGGATATACGTGGCATTAATCTTTTCAGTAAGACGAAAAGGTCGCCTTTATGCGTATACGTTTTTCCAGTCTTAAATGAATATTCCTGAATCTCATCTCCAAAGCCTTTATATGTTTTTCTTGGATTCGCACCGATAAAAGAATAGCGTCCTGCTCCCTCATGCTGTGCCGAACTCTCTAACAAAAATTTGTAATTGCCTTGTAAGCGTCTAAAAATTAAAATCGGCGTTAAAGAATCAGCATTTATGGTTTTCATTGTTGTTCTTGAACTCGTCGATAACATAATTATCAAGCTCCTTCTTTAATATTCCTAAATAGAATGTAAGACTTTTAAAGGTTTAGCCGCTGAATAGACGTTTGTTGAATAAAAGGCTCTACTTCAAATGTGGAGCGAGGCATATTGTAGCTTTCTCAATCTTTCATGCACCTGCCTTTCCGCCGACTGACTATCAAGGCTCCTCAGTTTGTTGCCACAAACACTATTAGGTCTTAACTTGCCGTTATTCGACAGGAGTCTCTGAGAAAAAATAAAAAAAGCCCCCTGCAAAAAGGATTTTTCCTAATTGCAGAGGACGATCAAGACCGCGTTGCCACCTCATATTAGAGCATATTTGCTCTCCCTTATGTGCGCATCCTTAGTCCGCCAGTTAAATTGACGTATCTTTTGGGTTAATGGCAAAAGATTTATCTAAGTGGAAGCACCCCCTATAACGTGGGGAATCCGTTCGCTATCATCAATTTCGCTTTGGCGTAATTGCATCCTGATTAAGCGACTCTCATAAGTCCATTCACATAAGCTACAAATCAGTTTGCACCATCCACTGACTCTCTAAATTGCACACTTATGCTACTACTCTTATTCAACAATTTCTCAGCTATTCTCATCTAAACTCAGCTCATCTGTTCTATGGCTGATCTCGCTCCCGAGACCTCCTAGCCTGTACCGAACAAAAAGTTAGCCTTATTTTATGCCATACTAGTAAAATTGTCAATTAATTCAGATAAAAAGTGAGGATGTTAGAAAAATTCCATCGTTATATAAAGGGAGAATTCCTCATTTCCATTTTACGTAAAAGGGGATTAAAACTGCCTACTTTTAAGTATTTTTCAAGTATTGACCTTAAAAAAATATCAAGTTATATTAATTTCAGAACTTGGATTCCCTAATATAATTAAAGAAAGTAGGAACGAATATGTCCGTTCGTAAAAAACTAAATATTGGTTTTATTTCACTCACTTTTTTCCTTTTAGTGTCAAGTATTATTTCATTTATTCAATTTAAGTCGGTTGAAGGAGATATAGTAGAGGTACTTGATCACAGAATCGTGCAAATCCGATTAACAGAGAAAATACGACAGGAGCTTGCCTCACAAGGGCTATTTTTAAACGCTTATATTCTAAGTAATAAGGATGAAGAGACAAAAGAAACTTTAGATTATTATGAAAAAGTATTGCCCGAAACGATTAATGAACTTTCAGGCATTGTTCGTTCCGATTACACAATAGATATTATGAAGCAAGTAACTGAATTACAGAAAGATTTACAAACAAGCTCTGATAAAGCTAGACAAGCATTCAATAATGGAAATACAGATTTAGCATTGTCATACATAAATGAAGAAGTTTCAAAAATCAGTGATGAAATTTACTTTTTAACTAGTGATTTATTAGATTATCATGATAAAAATCTTGAACAAGTTAAAACAAGTGTTGTTCAAACAGTTGCACGAGCTATTATTATTTCTATTGTCTTACTTTTTTTAAGTGTAATCGTTGGTTTTTATTTTATGCATTTTGTAAAAACTTCCATCACCAAACCGCTTCTTAAAGTGATTGACGCAGCCGATACATTAGCACAAGGCGATTTAACGATTGCTCAACTTGAACATAACGCTAAAGATGAAATTGGTACACTTGCAGTAGCAGTAAATAAATTAAAACAAAACTTATCTGTATTAATAAAAAATGTTCAGGACAACGCTATACATTTATCTGCTGCGTCTGAAGAGCTTTCCGCAAGCACAGAAGAAGTGACAGCAACTTCAAATGACATTGCACATCGTGTACAAGATACGACAAATCATTTATCCTCAGCTGCTAGTGTCTCTCAGCAAAGTGCGATTGCTATGGATGAAACAGCTGCTGGTGTACAACGAATTGCTGAAGCTACACAAACTTTGCATCACAATGCCATGAATATGACACAACTTGCCCATACAGGAGGCAAAACGATTACAACGGCTAAAGAACAGATGGATACAATTTCTGAGACTACTACTCAAATTGCCGATTTAACGCAGAAGCTAAGTAAGCAATCTGAAGAAATTGGACAAATTACAAAAGTGATTACTACGATTACTGAACAAACAAATTTACTAGCACTGAATGCTGCCATCGAAGCAGCACGAGCAGGTGAGCATGGCAAAGGCTTCGCGGTTGTAGCAGATGAAGTACGAAAGCTTGCAGAGGAATCACATCAATCTGCCGGTCAAATTGTCGCCCTCACAAATGAAATTCAAACGGATACACGCAATGTAGCAGCTGCTGTTGACGCAGGATTAGCATCTGTCCAGGATGGCGTAGCGAAAATTCACGAAGCAGGAGATGCATTCTATTCTATTACAGAATCTGTGCAAGCATTTACTGATCAAATTGAAGATATTTCAGCCACTTCCGAACAGATTTCAGCAAGTGCTGAAGAAGTAACTGCCGCTGTAACAGAAATTGCAAATGGCTCGAGCGTTTCAGCGAGTAATGCACAAATCATCGCTGAAGCAGTAGATGAGCAGGCAGCAACCATGCAGCAAGTTAATGAGGTAGCGGAGGAGTTAAGCAACAACGCTCAGCAGCTGCAGTCTTTACTACAGCAATTTAAACTTTAATAGATCATTACAAAAGAAACTGTTGCTTTTCCGAAGAAAGCAAACAGTTTCTTTTTTTGTATTAAAAAGGTTCTGCATTAAATGTTGTGGATGAAGTAATCCGTCTGCTCAACTCTTCTATCCGTCGCTTTGCCTTTTCTATCCGTCACTTTGCCTTTTCTATCCGTCACCTTGCCTCTTCTATCCGTCACCTTGCCTCTTCTATCCGTCACCTTGCCTCTTCTATCCGTCACCTTGCCTTTTCTATCCGTCCATTTCAGCTCTTCATTCCCTTTCTATTTTTTTTCATAAAAAAACAGGGAAAGAAATATTTCCTTCCCTGTTTCGTATTATAAGCTGATGTTAAACAGTAGGTTCATCAGTTCCCCATTGTTTTTTCTCTTTTTTGTGGATTTGTCCATCTGATTTTTTCATTTCACGAACTTTTAATGAATACCAGATTTGTGCAGCGATACATATTGAAGAATACATACCTGTGATCAAACCAACTAATAACGCAATTGAGAAGTTTTGAATCGATGGTGCACCGAAAATAAGAAGTGCCACTGTAACGATAATAACCGTTAACACCGTGTTGACAGATCGACCCATTGTTTGACGAAGTGATTTGTTAACGATATCCGCTAATACTTCACGGTCCTTAATTGTATCATATCGATTTAAGTTTTCACGCATTCGGTCAAATGTAACAATCGTATCATTAATAGAGTAACCGACAATCGTCAGTACAGCAGCAATGAACGTAATATCGACTTCTAAGCGCATAAAGCTAAATACAGCAACAATCAAGAATACGTCATGTATTAACGAGGCAATTGCCCCAACACCCATGCGCCACTCGAAACGAATTGCTACATAGATAATGATACCAATAGCCGCAATTGCTAATGCTTTAATCGCATTTTTAGCAAGCTCTTTACCGACAGTTGGTGATACTGTACTTACACCAGGTTCAGAACCATATTTCTCGCCTGCTTCTTTTTTAAATTTTAAAACTTCTGCTTGAGATAGGTCCTCTTTATAACGGATAACCGCAGAGTTACTCTTTTCACCTGTAAGAACGATATCATCAGATGAAAAGTCGATACTATCTAGATATTTAGAGACTTCTTCTATAGTCAACGTATGGTCTGCTTCAATTTGTACACGAGTACCTTTTGAGAAATCAATACCAAGGTTTAAGCGGAAAATACCAAGGACCACTAAACCAGCCACTAAAATAGCTAATGAGAATGTATAGAATTTCTTACGGTTGTGCACAAAATCAAAACGATCAAATTTCGTTGATAAATCTAATGTACCGATATTTTCATCCAAGCTATGCTGTTTAGATTTCGCAATACCAAACCATGCTGGACTGTTGAAATATCCACTGTTGACAAGTAATCCTAATAGTACTCGGGACCCCCAAACAGCTGTTAGGAAGCTGAGTAAAATACTGATAATTAAAGTTGTTGCAAACCCTTTAACTGAACTTGTCCCGAATTGGAATAGTACAGCTGCTGCTAATAATGTAGTTAGCTGAGCATCGATAATGGCTGACAGGGACTGCTTTGAACCAATTTGGAATGCTTGTTTCACCGAATAACCGACACGTAGTTCCTCACGAATACGTTCTGCGGCTAGAATATTCGCGTCTACTGCCATCCCTATACCAAGCACGATTGCCGCAATACCTGGAAGTGTTAACACTGCATTAATCCAGCCAAACACAACTAATACTAGGAAAGTGAAAATAGTAAGTGTAATGATGGAAATAAAGCCAGGTAAACGATAGTAGAATAGCATAAATAAGAAGATAATGACTACGCCGACAATACCTGCGAAGACTGTACTCTTCAATGCTTCATCACCGAATTGTGCACCAACTGAAGTAGAATAAATTTCTGTAAGCTTTACAGGAAGTGCTCCAGCATTTAAAATTCCTGATAAATTTTTTGTTTCGTCAACTGAGAAGTTACCGCTAATCATTACATCAGTTGTATTTAATGTTTGGGTAACTTGTGCAGCCGATGCATAACGAGGCTTCGCTTTTTGTGATTCAGCTTTATATGAATCAACACCCTCTTCAAAGTCTAACCATATAACGAGTAAGTTTTCACCTGGTGGTTTCGCCGCAATCTTACTTGTAACATCGGCAAATTTTTTCGCATCTTTTAACGTTAGCGATACAATTGGACGATTTTGCTGATCAAATGAATCTTTAGCGCCACCTGGCTTTAAGTCATTACCATCTAGTAATACATTGTCATCGACATCACGAATTGTTAAATTCGCAGAAGTAGACAATAATTCACGTGCTGATTCTTGATCTTCGACACCAGCTAATTGCACACGAATACGGTTGTTGTCTTCAACCTGAATGCTCGGTTCACTTACCCCGATCGCATTTACACGTTCTTCAAGTGCAGTTGCAGTTGCTGTCATAACATCCGGTGTAATTTTTTGTCCTTCTTTTAATTCTGTAACCTCATAAAGAACCTCAAACCCGCCCTGTAAGTCAAGGCCAAGCTTAATGTCCTTTAAGACGCCGCCTACAGTCGTACCAATGGTTGCTGTAAAGATCACCAAAAGCAGTACGAATGCAACTATACGACTTTTTAGTTTCATTTATAAATCCTCCTCGAATAGGTGTAAGAGAGTTCTTACACTACAAACAAGTATAATTGCAATTCCTTATGAAACGTTTATTCCCCCTTTTCCTTTAGAATAATGTAGCCTGTGCTTCAAAAGGATTGCTCTACTTATTTCAATCGTTCATAACGCGCAAATTTATCCCTGTATGAATAGGTGTTAAGCCTCCAACTTCAGTTAAGAAATATAAGGAGGGTTTTCAGTAAAATTATTTTTACAAATAAAAAAAGCGCAACACACTCATTATGAAACACGTTGCGCTCGGTGTCAATTCAACACTTTTAGTATTCTATTATTATTTGACAAATTTCACATACTCTTCTTAAATTTTAACCGGCCCAAGCAGCATTTTTAACTCTTCCGTATTCAATTCTGTAAACCAATCATTACTTTGTAAAAATTCTACTTGATTAAATGAGACGATATCAGACGGTGATATCGCAAAAATAGTGGCGATAACTTCATGTAAACGTAATTGTTCAATATTTTTTTTGCGCCATTTTTTCTCCACACAATAGCGCCATAGTTCTTCAGCGGTAATCGCATCGTACTGATAATATTTACACTCTTCTATCTTACTATCAATTGCCGGACGAATTTTTTCAAATAGTTGCTCATGTTGGATACTCATTTTGAATCATCTCCAATCAAAGTTGTATCGTAAGACATGTTTGCATACAAATAGTGTAAATGAATTTTTGTGGCTTGAGAAGGGACGGATGGCATGAGTTCTTTTGTACGAGGTACACTATTTTTAATGTTTGTAATTTTTTTATCGAAACTCTTCGGCTTCTTTTATAGAATGCAATTTATGCGTATCGCTGGTGAAGAGGCAGTCGGCATTTATATGACCGTCTATCCAGCGTTCATTTTCTTCATCTCACTCATTCAACTTGGACTACCTATCGCTGTGGCAAAAATTGTAGCAGAGTTACTAGCTAAAAACAAACGTGAAAGCATCTTTGGTGTTATGCGTACGGCTATTCTTTGGTCATTTATTGGAATGATCATCTTTATGCCGATGGTTGCACTTACAATACCATATATATCGACTACACTTTTACATAATGAACAAACAACATTCACGCTATGGATTGCACTTTTTGCTGTGCCAGTGTCAGTTGGCTCTGGGTTATTACGTGCTTATTTACAAGGCATCGCAAAAATTACACCAACAGCTTGGTCTCAAATGATTGAACAATTTATCCGCATTTGTTTTATCACATTTTCGCTTCCTTTAGTGGCTGCCTATAATAATGCTGCCGTTACAGCAGCTTCTGCCATGGGGATTACGCTTCTAGCTGAAGTCGTTGCTTTCTTGTATTTATGGTTGCATTATATTGTCTCAAAGAAAAAATTATTGACACGAAAAAGCAAAATCGAGGCTTATCCTACCTCCCCGATGTTACGAATTGCCCTTCCTTCTGCTGGAAGCAAGCTATTCGGATCTTTTACTTGGTTTTTAGAGCCCATCATTTTTTTAAAAGCTTTAACAATGGCTGGATTAACTGCTTCAGCAGCGACAATTTTATATGGGGTTATTTCAGGTGTATTAGTCCCTCTATTATTATTCCCAGCTTTTGTGTCTGTAGCACTTTCGATAGTCCTTATACCGGCTGTTAGTGACGCTGTTGCCCGTCAACATATACCGCTCCTACAGGAACGTATTTCTGTATCATTGCGACTATCTTCCTTGGTGGGCTGTGTTGCCGCTACGTACTTTTTCGTTCATGGCGATGAATTAGCAGTGAAGCTCTTTCACCTAGAAGAAAATCGTGGTTATGTGAAAATATTAGCGCCTATTTTTTATTTTTATTATATTCAAAGTCCATTGCATTCGATCTTACAAGCAATTGGTGAAGCCCGTGCTGCCATGATGAACTCCATTTACGGTGGTCTTGGAAAGCTCTTTGTCATGTTCGTACTTGCTTCTCAGCCTGGTATACAGGAAAAAGGTGCCGTTGTAGCAATTGGCTTTGGTGTTTTACTAACTTCGTTTTTGCATATCGCAACAGTAAGACAGCGCAAAAATTTACGTGCCGGCTTTAGAATGTTTGTTGTTCCATATAGTTGCTTTATTGCTGTTTGTGTTACCCAGTATTTCCTGATGCAAATGTTGCCACTACCATTCATTTTAAGTAGCTGTGTGACCTTATTTTTACTATTTACATTCTTACTATTGTCCAATCAGTTACGCATAACAGACTTGCGCTACCTTCGGAAGTTGGCCAAGAAAGTTTAATTTTCTTTCAACTGAATATGCAGCCGATTATCCTCCCAAACACAAAAAAATACAGTGCTACTATCTTGAATATTATTTTTAGCGAGCTCTGCCATTAACCAATCAATATCTTTATGCAATATTTTTAAATGTCTATCCTGAATATCACCATCAGTAATAAGTGGGTAAACAAATGCCTTTTCATCTTTTTTATAAACAGAAAGATTGCCTGAAGGCTCTAAATAAGCATAAGCAATATCTGTGACAGAAGCAGTACCATTTTCGCGTAGTTGTTGACATAAATCATCTAGATTATAGCGTTGCTTGCGCATTTCACTTTCTAAAAGGACACCATCTCTTATGAGTAATACTGGATCACCATCAACTAGGTCACGGAATTTTTTACTTTTTAGTGAAAAATACGCACTTGTTATTTGAATGAAAAATAATATGATGATTGGTAAAATTACATTAAATAAAGGACTTTCAAAGTCATCAAGCGCGAACGCTGCAACTTCAGCCATTAAAATGGATACGACTAAATCTATGACAGATAATTCGCCGACCTCACGTTTACCCATTAAACGAAAAATTATTAGGATAAACACATATAAAAAGCATGTTCTAAAAATAATCATTAAATAATCTTCCATGCAGTCACCCCCATATCATCAAGGTGACCGTGTAAGTTACTTTTTATACAAAAAGCCTTATCAAAATGGTTATTTTGACAAATCTAAATATAATGAGTAAGGCGTTGTCCACATATATGATGGACAACGCCTTATAAATGTTAGTTATTTACAATACGTCCGATTGCTTGACGATCAAATTTCACGCGCACATTGTCTGCGATTTTTAATGTTACAGCAGTGTCCTCAATTGAGTCGATTTCTCCGTGTAAGCCACCGATTGTAATAACTTTATCTCCACGTTGCAAATTACTCTGCATATTTTGTGTTTCCTGCTGTCTCTTTTTAGCAGGGCGGATTAAAATAAACCACATTGCAACGAACATTAGTAATATTGGTGCTAATCCAATTAGTTGTTCCATGATTCTTGCCCCCTTTCCAATTCTCACTTTTTTAGTATAGACTATTTCACCTTGAAAAAGCGATGACCAAGCCCAAAATTTTTCTATATTACTAATATTTTTTCTATAATAGACAATTTTTTGCTAGTAATATTCACAATTCACATAAATTTACATGATTTTTTTACTAAAGATTAGAAGTTCTTTGCATTTGGTTCGTTAAAACCATATTTCTCGAAAAATTCTTCTCGGAAATCGCCAAGACGATCTTCACGAATTGCCTCACGTACTTGCTCCATTAACTTCAATAGGAAGTGTAGGTTATGGTATGTCGTTAAGCGGATACCAAACGTTTCTTCAGTACGAATTAGGTGGCGAATATATGCGCGTGAATAGTTTTTACATGTATAGCAATCACAGTTCGGATCAATCGGCCCAAAATCACGTGCATATTTTGCATTTTTAACAACTAAACGACCTTCTGAAGTCATTAATGTACCATTACGGGCAATACGTGTTGGTAGTACACAGTCAAACATATCAACGCCTCGAATAGCCCCATCAATTAATGAATCCGGCGATCCTACCCCCATTAAATAGCGCGGTTTGTCCGCTGGCATCATTGGCGTAGTAAACTCTAAAACTCGGTTCATGACGTCTTTAGGCTCTCCAACAGATAGCCCTCCAATTGCATAACCTGGGAAATCTAGCTCTACTAAGGCTTCTGCAGAACGACGGCGTAAGTCCTCGTATTCTCCCCCTTGAATGATACCGAATAGACCTTGTTCTTCTGGACGGTTATGAGCTTCTTTACAACGCTTAGCCCAACGCGTTGTGCGATCTACTGATTTTAACATATAGTCATGTGTCGCAGGATAAGGTGGACATTCATCAAATGCCATCATAATATCCGAACCTAAATCATTTTGAATTTCCATTGCCTTTTCTGGACTTAAAAACAGTTTATCCCCATTCAAATGATTACGGAAGTGAACCCCTTCTTCTTCAATTTTACGGAATTGACTAAGTGAGAACACTTGGAAACCACCTGAATCTGTTAGAATCGGGCGATCCCAGTTCATAAATTTATGCAAGCCCCCTGCTTCTTTCACAATATCATTACCTGGTCGAAGCCATAAATGATACGTATTTGACAGAATAATACCTGCATTCATTTCCTTTAAGTCCTCAGGTGACATTGTTTTTACAGTTGCTTGTGTACCAACAGGCATAAATGCTGGCGTTTCAAAAGAGCCATGTGGCGTATGCACGATGCCAAGGCGTGCTCCTGTTTGTTTACAAGTATGAAGTAGCTCATAACGAATTGCTGGTTGTGTCATAAAATAAATATTCCTCTCTTATCTAAAGTAAAAACAGTACTTCGATTTTTTCCTTAGTTTATCCTTTTGGACGAATAAACATAGCATCACCAAAGCTAAAGAAGCGATATTTTTCTTCTACAGCTTGTTTATATGCACTTAAAATTGTTTCTCTTGTCGCAAGTGTGCTAACAAGCATGACAAGGGTTGATTTTGGTAAATGGAAGTTTGTTATTAAACCATCTACAACCGAAAATTCGTATCCTGGATAAATGAAAATGGACGTCCAACCTTGCTCTGCACGAACCTCGCCTCCATATTTAGAGCCGATCGTTTCCAAAGTACGGTTAGAGGTTGTCCCAACTGCTATCACCTTTCCACCATTACTCTTTACACGGTTAATAATAGATGCCGCTTCTTCCGTTACACTATAAAATTCGGCATGCATTTCGTGATTTTCAATTGAATCTACACTTACAGGACGGAAAGTTCCTAGTCCTACATGTAAAGTGATAAATACAACTTCGACCCCTTTTGCTTTAACTTGCTCTAGTAATTCTTCTGTAAAATGAAGACCTGCAGTTGGTGCTGCTGCTGAGCCACGTTCTTTTGCATAAACGGTTTGGTAACGATCCTTGTCCTCTAATTTTTCACGAATATACGGAGGCAATGGCATCTCACCAAGTTGTTCTAAAATTTCATAAAAAATCCCATTATATTTAAACTCAAATGTACGCCCACCATGATCAAGCTCTCCTGTACAAGTAGCAGTCAATAAACCATCTCCGAATGTTACAACTGTACCGACCTTTACACGTTTAGCTGGCTTAACAAGTGTTTCCCATTCATCCGTACCAGCCATTTGCTTTAATAGCAGTACCTCTATATGAGCACCTGTTTCTTCTTTAACGCCCATTAATCGCGCTGGTAAGACCCTTGTATCATTTAACACAAGACAGTCCCCTGCTTGTAGCTCCTCTAAAATATGAGCGAAATGATGATGCTCAACATTTTGTGAGCCTGGTGTCACGACCATTAATCGACTAGCTGTACGATCAATAAGTGGTGTTTGTGCTATGAGCTCCTCTGGCAATTCAAAATCAAAATCTTCTACACGCATGAAAATACTTCCTTCTTCTAGGTTTGTTGGGGATATTCATATCCAAAATGTTCGTAGGCTAAATGTGATGCCACACGTCCACGTGGCGTCCGTTGAATAAAGCCTATTTGCATCAAATACGGCTCGTACACATCCTCTATTGTTACACGTTCCTCACCAATAGATGCTGCCAACGTATCTAAGCCTACAGGGCCACCACGGAAGCGCTCAATCATATTGGTCACAAGTTTATGGTCAATATGGTCAAGCCCTCTAGGATCGACTTGCAATAACTCAAGAGCTTGCTTAGCAAGTCCCTCAGTTATCATACCATCTCCAAGCACCTGTGCATAATCTCGCACCCGTTTAAGCAGGCGATTGGCAATACGGGGTGTCCCACGCGACCGTCTCGCCATTTCAAGTGCTGCTACTTGTTCAATATCAACATCAAATAAGTGTGCACTACGCTCTACAATCTCTGCAAGTGAAGTATTATCATAAAACTCCAATCTTAATAATACGCCAAAGCGATCCCTTAAAGGTGCTGATAATGCGCCAGCTCTTGTTGTTGCACCAACGAGTGTAAATGGCGGTAAATCAAGCCGTACAGAACGCGCTTCTGGGCCTTTACCAACAACTATATCTAAACAAAAATCCTCCATGGCTGGATAAAGCACCTCTTCTATTGCACGAGGCAGGCGATGTATTTCATCGATAAATAGCACATCTCCTGGCTCCAGTGAGCTTAAAATCGCCGCTAAATCTCCAGGACGTTCGATTGCAGGGCCACTAGTCATGCGCACATTAACATTCATTTCATTAGCAATGACCGCAGCTAATGTCGTTTTACCGAGTCCAGGTGGTCCATATAACAGCACATGATCTAAACTTTCCTGACGAAGCTTTGCCGCTTCAATGAAAATTTGTAAATTCTCTTTTACCTTATGCTGACCAATGTATTGCGCTAATCTTTGTGGACGTAAAGATAATTCAAACTGTTCATCATAGCCACCTGCCTCACTAGCCATCATACGTTCAGACATGTACTTCCCCCCTTTTCACTATTTTAACTTTAATAGCAATTGTAATGCTTGTTTCATAAATGCATCTGTTGTTTCAAGCTTGTCATTTTCCTCAAGCTGTGGACGTATTTTTTCAAGTTCTTTTTCAGAATAACCAAGTGCCATTAACGCAAGAATAGCTTCTTCAAGCTCATGTTTAAATGGATTCACACCAAATAACGGCAGCTCATCCTCTGAACTAGGTAGCTCGATAGTCTCCATTAATCCACCAAGTTTACCTTTTAAATCTAGAATCATTTGACGGGCCGTTTTCTTGCCAACACCCGGGAATTTTACTAAAAACGATTCATCCTCTCGTTCAATGGCACCTATCACCTGTTGCGGATTCCCAGTAGCTAAAATAGCTAACGCACCCTTTGGTCCAATTCCTGATACTAATATAAGCTTTCGAAACAGCTCTCGTTGGTCTAAATTTGGAAAGCCATATAACACTTGAGCATCCTCACGTACATGCAAATGTACAAAAATTTGCTGCTCAAGTGCAGATGTCCTGAACGCAAATGGATTAGGTGTATTGAGCTGCCAACCAATTCCTTGTTGCTCAAGCACAATATACTCAGGAGTAATACGCTTTATTTGTCCTTTTAAATAATCATACATTCTATAATCCCTCACAATCATCGTCTTCGATTATAGCATATAGCGAACGAATGCTCGACTATAAGAAAAAACACAAGTAATCGTTCACACACAAAAATGACCGCCAAAAGACGGTCATTTCTTCATCATTCTATCAATATCGTACCACAGTTTTGGCCAATATGTGAGGGCACGTTTTGTAAACGGCACTAAATAATCTAAAAACACTAGCTGTTGATCTAATGGTAAATCCACTGCAAAAAGCCATTCACGTAAAAGCTCATTTGGATATTTTAAACGATGTAGCTTTCTTTTGTCTAATCGGTTCAGCTCCGGTAACTCTGCAAATACTTTACTAAGGTCATAATCTACAGCTGGCAGTACACGATGTAACCATAAAATATATTCATCATCCGCTTCTCCAAGATGAGCTAAATCAAAATCAATTAATCGCAATTCCCCATCTGAGCACCATAAAAAATTATGATGTACGACATCTCCATGTAAAAGCGTTATTTCTTTTTCAGGTACATCCTCCAGTGCGATTAACTGTAACGACTTCTCACTATAGTGTAAAATTTGATCGATTTCTTCTTTCGTTAAAAAAGCACGAAATTCATTCCGCCTGCTCTTAAAACGCATATGACGCATTTGCCATTTTAAAAGCTGTGAATAGGTATGCAAGCCCGGCATCCGCTGCCAAGCAATTTTCTTATGTGTATCATGTAAGGTATTTAATAACTTAAGTGATTCCATCCGATCTTTTTTATGTGCAAAATTTGCACTATGACTTCCTTCTTGCCAAACTTGCACGATTAAGTACTCATCATCACTTTTCATTAAAGGTAAAATCAGTGAGGGTTCAAGTCGTCCAAGCTGTCGATGGATAACCCTCACCTTATCTGCTATTTCTAACTGCTTTGCACGTTTCACAAAATAATTATTAGATTGATATTTATACTTCCAAATATTAGGTTTTATTTCTTCAATGATATATGCTTTTTTACCATCGATAAGGCGTCATCCCGCCTGGGTACATGTGCGGTGACATCCATGGCCCTGTTGAAGAATACGGCGTTGGGCACTGTGATGGATATGGCATTGGACATGGCGGTGGGCACGGTGGTGGACATGGCGGTTGACAGTGACATGCGTCCATTTTCCAATTTGGCATCATGATTGGTTGTGCATTACAGCCACAGGACTGCTTCATTTCCATCTCCTGCATAGGCTCATATCCGGGCTTCATAGGGAAGAATGGAGATGTACTAGATTCTAAGAAATCCGGCATTCCAGCAACTTTACTGCATGGCTCACATGATGGTTGCTCCGGCATCGTATATGCTTCTACTTGTTGTTCCATCGGCATTGGCATTGGCATCGGCATCGGCATATGACACCACATATGATGATGCATCGGCTGATGACAGCTTACACAATGAGGCACTACTGGCATTTGTGGCATTGGTTGTGGCATTTGTGGCATGATATAAATCGGTTGTGGCATTGGTTGTGGAGGTAGTTCCGGTTGTGCTACAGGCGGTGGTGGTTGAATTTGAACTGATGGCGGTATAACCATTTGAGTTTGTTCTACTTGTGGCATGACTACTTGTTGATGCCAATTAAGCTCTACAGGCTGTGGTACAAACGTCGGTTGCTGAGGCATTGGCATTGGCATTGGATACGGAATTGGGATCATCTGTGGTTCTGGCATCGGTGGTGGTGGTACAACAATAGGTGGTGGCATCGGTCTTTGTATCTCTTTTTTGATACTTTCTTTAACAGGCCTTGTAGGTGACTCCTTATGCATAGGTCTTTCCTTGTGTCCTTCCCTATGCGGTTCTTTGTTTATTTTTTCAGGCAAAATAATTTCCATGCCCGGTACTATATAATCTGGGTTGGCAAGATGGGCATTGAGTCGTTTTAAATCTTCAAATGAAATACCATACTCTTTTGCAATCTTCCACAACGTATCTCCCTTTTGAACAATATGAATACGCAATTTTTTCCTCCCTTCCTCTCTTCGTATCATATGTTCAATGTTTCATTTGGATACAAAAATTTCACGCATGTTGCAAAGGCTTCATGGTACACTAGTTTTAAGGAAAACGGCTTCCTTTATTACAGGCAGAGGTGATCTCTTATGAAAAAAATGTTAGGCGAAGAACGCCGACTGCAACTTCTCGCACAGCTAAAAAAAAGCACCACACCTATTACAGGGACTGACTTGGCGAAATTTGCTAACGTTTCTAGACAAGTCATTGTCAATGATATGACATTATTAAAGGCTAGAAATGAACCTATTATTGCAACTAGCCAAGGATATCTTTATATGCATCAGGAACAATTACATCAAACTGTTGAACGTACAATCCCTTGCTTCCATACCTCAGAGGATGCAGAAGATGAACTTATAACAATAGTTGATTGTGGTGGTACAGTAAAAAATGTTATTGTAGAACATCCTATTTACGGAGAAATTACTGCATCTATTATGGTCTCTAACCGTCATGAAGTGAAAAAATTTATTCAACGTGTTACTGATACACAGGCAAGTTACTTATCCGAACTAACGGGTGGTACACATCTCCATGTTATTTCTGCGCCTTCTGTTGAAATTTTAGATTTAATTGAGCTTACATTACAAAAAAAAGGTTATTTAGTAGTTGATCAATAATTTAACAATCTTTACTTAGCTGCTGGCTTTCACAAAGGCTAGCAGCTTTCTATTTATATGAATTTAAATGATTTACTATCAGGTGTATTGATTAACCATTTTTATACAGAATTAATTCGAAGAGGCTTATTTCCGCTACGGGCGACTTTACCCGCGGGAAGCTTTGCTCAGCGACGACAGCGAAGCAAAAGGAGCACTCGAGTAGCCCTACGCTACAATCAGTTAAAACGGAAATATATTAGCAACATAGTAACAAAAAAAGGCTATCCACTTTTATTGGATAGCTTCAAAGTTAGAGAAACCTTTTACGCTGTGAAGGTGTTGGCAATAAGCACATTTCTTTTTGACCGAAAAGGCGATACCGATTTTTTGCAAATATTCGATACATCCTATTTCGTATACATGATGGGATCAGGATGAAAACATAGCAGACAGGCCAGAAACTATCTAATCTCCGACAGATTTTAAGTGCAGCTGTGGATTCAAAATACGCCTTCCCATGCTCAAATAATATGACACTATCTATATTTTCTGGTACTTCGTATTGTGCAAGTAATGCTTGCCCTGCATCACTTTGGATCGATGCAAATTGAAAATAGGCTCCCTGATCATGTTTGATAATAAATTGCACACTACTGTCACAAAAATTGCATACTCCGTCAAACAAAATAATGCCGCCCACAATGATTCCTCCTAGCCACTTTGATTACTCTTCTGACGTTAGATATGTAAAGTATGTACCAAGTGACTTCACCTTGCAACCAAGTGCAGCTAGTTCTTCCATGGCCCCACGCATCATAGGCTCCTTTTCATCTGCCAATACATCAATCATAAAGAAATAATCACCTAAGCCCGTTTTTAATGGACGTGATTCGATTTTACTTAAATTTAGCTGTCGCCATGCAAATACTGATAGTACTTGATGTAATGCCCCTGAACGGTCCGTTGGCAATGTTATCATAAAAGTTGTTTTTGCCTGTCCATCCGATAATTCTTGCGGTAATCGTATGTTTTGCTTAGATAATACGAAAAAACGAGTATGGTTAAAATGGAAATCATGAATATTATCTTGAACAATTTCTAAGCCATATTTTTCTGCAGCCGCTGCATTACCAACTGCCGCAATACATTCGCTTGGATTTTCGGATACATATTTTGCCGCTGCTGCTGTTGATGTTGTTTGATGTAACGGAACATGGCTGAATCGATAAAATAAGTATTTATGACATTGTGCTAGCGCATGTGGATGTGAGTAAACTCCATTAATCGATTCCCAATTGTTCTTCTGCTCTTGATTGACCATTAAATGCTGCTGTATTTTCAACTGAAGCTCTCCTGTTACATATAGTGTTGCCTCATGAAATAAATAATCGAGCGTTAAAGGGACAGAGCCTTCTAAAGCATTTTCCAGTGGTACAACTGCTAAATCTACCTTTCCCTTTGCTACAGCCTCTATACACTCTGGAATTGTAGCACAAGGGACAAGCCACTCAGTTGGAAAGGTGGCTTTAGTTGCTAAGTATGTAAATGATGCTTCCGGCCCTAAATAGCCAATTCGTTTTTCCCATTGTTCTTTTGTCATGATTTTTACCTCCCTCACTACAATTGTAGTATAAAGTTTGAGTTTAATTTACCGTGTGTAATACTCGCGTAAAAATTCAACATTCCTATTTTTTAGAAAATTCTTTTCATGGTACTACATTGAATGTTAGGTAAGTGCGAAGTTTCTCAACACGTATCGGCGACTGTCCGACCCTTTATGAATGTCCGTCTCTTTGCTTGTTCTATACAACGACGTTTTTTCTCTTTAGTTATAGAATAAGGAGCTGTCCCATCAGACAGTATTACATCATGTGGGACTGCTCCTTTTTGAGCTTCATAACATATTTGCTAGTGCTTTTATAGTTGAATTCAATCTGCAAATCAAACACGGCTGTTTAGCTTGGTCAAAAATTCAAGCTTGCTTAGAAATTATGGTTTTAATTATTTAATATCTACAATGCACCAGAACTAATTACTTCCGCTGACTCTACAAAATCTAAACGCTTGAGTTGTTGTATTAAATCATCAAGTTCACATGTCATACTAGTTACATCTAATGACAACGTAACATTTGCACGTCCTTGAATCGGTATAGTTTGATGGATAGTCAGTACATTGCAATGCGTAATTGTCACTGTTTCTAATAGCTTTGCAAGTGTTCCTTTACGGTCCTGAAGCTGTAAAAAGACTGTTAAAATGCGTTCCTGCACAATTGAGTGAAAAGGAAATACAGCATCACGATATTTGTAAAACGCACTACGCGATAAATCCACCTGCTTTACCGCATCCCATATGGAAGATACCGAACCACTTGAAAGTAAGTGTTTCGCCTCCAAAGTTTTTTGCATAGCATCCGTTAAAACATCTTCACGAACTAAATAATATCGCTGATTCGCAACATTCTTCATACGCTTCCCCCTAAAACTCTTGTCTTAATCGACAAATTCAAATTCAAACTCTTGCAGACGAACTATATCGCCATCTTGTGCGCCACGTTCGCGTAGTGCTTCATCCACGCCCATTGCACGCAATTGACGAGCAAAACGGCGAATACCATCTTCACGGCTAAAGTCAGTCATTTTAAATAGGCGTTCAATTGCGTAACCACTAATGATAAATGTACCATCATCATCACGAGTAATTTCGAAATCTTCACCTTTTCCTTCATGTTTATACATTACCGTTGCATCTGATTGCTCTTCTAAATCATCGTATAGAGGGAATTCAGGCGTTACTTCCAGTAAATCAGCAATGGCAAATAGTAACTCTTTTAAGCCTTGACGTGAAATTGCTGAAATCGGGAAAATTTGAATGTCTTCTCCCACTTTTTTGCGGAATTCCTCTAAGTTTTCTTCTGCTTCTGGCATATCCATTTTATTTGCCACAATAATTTGCGGACGCTCTGTTAAACGAAGATTATATTGTTTTAACTCTTCATTAATCGTTAAATAATCCTCGTATGGATCTCGACCTTCCATCCCAGACATATCAATTACATGGACAATAACACGTGTACGCTCGATATGTCGTAAAAACTGATGGCCTAAACCCACTCCTTCATGAGCTCCTTCAATAAGTCCAGGTAAATCTGCCATCGCAAAGCTACGATGATCATCCGTTTCAATCATCCCTAAATTTGGAACAATCGTTGTGAAATGATAAGCACCAATTTTTGGCTTAGCAGCAGAAACAACAGATAGAAGCGTTGATTTACCAACACTTGGGAAACCTACTAGTCCCACATCCGCTAAAACTTTTAACTCTAATATAACATTTAATTCTTGTCCTGGCTCACCTTTTTCAGAAAGTTCTGGAGCTGGATTTGCCGGTGTTGCGAAGCGTGAATTTCCTCGGCCACCTCGGCCAGATTTTGCGATAATCGCTTGTTGACCATGCTCGACTAAATCGGCAATAACAGCCCCTGTTTCTTCGTTCATTACGACTGTGCCTGGTGGTACTTTAACGATTAAATCCTCTGCACGTTTACCATGCATTCCTTTACTCATACCATGCTCACCACGGTCAGCCTTGAAGTGGCGTTTATAGCGAAAATCCATTAATGTTCGTAAACCCTCTTCAACTTGAAATACTACGTTACCACCATGTCCACCGTCACCACCGGCTGGACCACCATTCGGTACATATTTTTCTCGGCGGAAGGCAACCATTCCGTCACCACCGTCGCCACCTTTTACATAAATCTTAACGTGATCGACAAACATTTAGTTCACTCCCTATTTGCATTCAATACATATTGCCAGCACGTATTCGTCTGTTCAATTGTTTGAATGTCTAATTGTTTCAAACCTTTTTCGGTGAATGCATCAGCACTCCATAGCCCATTTAGCGTGAATGTCACGGCAAATGTATGATCGTCAACACGTACATCGAGCGCTAAGCTCTGCTCTGTAAATGGATCTAATGTATCATAAACATGCATAACTGTTTTGTTTAAGTAATCTACAATTTCCGTATCAATATTATTTGTGACGGGCTTTTTTATATCACCGCTAAGTTTCATTGGTAATGATTGATAGCGCCAGCCTGCTGTTTGCAGCCACTCGATTGTTTGCGGTAATTGTAGACGATTAAGGATAGAAAGTGCTTGTAATTGTTCCGAATAATTTTGAATAAGTTTTTTTGATTCATCAATTCTACCTAAATCTAAATTCATGCGAATAAGCTGGAGCTGATTCACATAATCATGATTTGCAAAACGTAATACTTCACTAATGGTTAGTGATTGATTGTTCATCCCATTCACTCCAATAAAGTTATCCTTACTAGTATAACAAGTTTTGCTGTATTTTTCCCTTAAATCTTTATCAATTATGCCTCGGCATAATTGCGTCCGGAATCGGCTTTGTGCTTAGGCCTACACGAGGGCCGACACGATGTCGGTCATTTCGGTAATGCCACAGGACGTGGCGTTCTTAGACTAAGTTCCATATTTCAGCGGATGTTTGGACGCCCGCTGAAAGTAGTTGAAATTTAGCCAAAAAAAGGACTGCAATAAATGCAGTCCTACGCTTTATGTTTATCTTTTTTAAAGATTAAGCTTCTTGTGATGCTGGGTAAACAGATACTTGTTTGCGATCGCGACCTAAGCGTTCGAATTTAACAACGCCGTCAACTTTAGCAAATAGTGTATCGTCACCACCACGACCTACGTTTGTACCTGGGTAAATTTTTGTACCGCGTTGACGGTAAAGAATTGAACCACCAGTTACGAATT
>Ga0213825_1000435_pt1 | contig 30372 bp, 24 predicted proteins | sample MC6MC0900MG_FD_179896 | JGI IMG/M metagenome (GOLD analysis project Ga0213825, IMG submission 179896) | Enriched soil aggregate microbial communities from Iowa State University, Ames, United States - MC6-MC0900-MG | ecosystem: Environmental > Terrestrial > Soil > Unclassified | place: USA: Iowa...
AAACTTATAAAGTGCTAGCTCATGTTGGGCTAGCACTTTTTTGATTATGGATTTTTTAGTTAAAATGAGAATAAATAGATAATTTAACGATGTATTAAATGAGGGCCTTTAAAGTTGAAGAAGGAGGGTTTGTATGCGGACAAGTGAAAAAATTTTATAAAGCGTCTTAAGAAAAATGGGAAGAAGTACTTGCAACCTAACGCATTCTAATCTAAAAAAATGCCTTTATAGAAAAAATCTATAGAGGCATTTCCTTTTTCCTATAGTGATTCGCCGGTTAGCAATCTTCCTAAACTTAGCCAGTTTTCTTCTACTAAACTTGCAGCACGCTCGATATCTTTCTTCTTGCACGCTTCAATAATTTCTTGGTGCTGTTGAACGGATGAGTGTCCTTCCAGTGTTTTAAACTTAGCAAATTCAATCCGTCGTATTTTAGGAATAACTCGTTCCATAGCTAATGGAATTTCAGTATTTTGTGAGGCATGGATAAAAACATCGTGAAAAAGGTCATCCGATAGTACAGCGTTCAAGCTATCTTTTTCATCAAGCGAACGCTTTAATTGCAGATTGTATTTTTCTAATAAAGAAATATGACTCTGATCCAATAAAGGGATAGCTAATCTCGCGGCTAGACTATGCAGTGTTGCAACAACAGGAAAAGCATGTTTTGCTTCCTTCTCATTTAACAGCGTTACCCGTGTTAAAGATCCAGGTAAAGACTCTACTAATCCCTCTGTTTCTAGACTTTTCAAAGCTTCCCTTACTGGTGTCCGACTTGTTCCGAATTGCTCTGCAAAATCAGTATCTTTAATACGCTCACCTGGCTGTAATTGCAACGTAATGATAGCGTGTTTTAATTGATTATAAATTTCATCTCTCAAAGAAGGACGAGTAATTTTTTTTATTGTTTTCATAATTTTATGATATCTCGAGAATATAGGAGTGTCAATAAACGAAACTAGTCAAAGCAGTAGTGGATTTTATTAAAGGATTTGCGCATTTCAATGACTTTCTTTCTTACATTCTCCGTGTTTTCTCTTCCATTAAGAATGTTGACAATAAAGTCGGCAATTGTCCCCATATCTTCTTCTTTCATGCCAAGTCTAGTAATCTCAATTGTCCCAATTCGTAAACCACTCGGGAAATCCCAATCTTCAGGTTTATCACTCGGAATTAAATTTTTATTCGTAATAATATTTGCTTCTGCTAGTAAATGGGCAACCTTCAAACCGCCGCCAAAGCTTTTGACATCTAAGATCACTTGATGTGTCGTAGTAAAGCCTTTATGTGACCCTAATACGGTGATTCCACGATTATGCAATTCTTTCCCTAACGCTTGTGCATTTTTCACAATTTGTGCCATGTATTCTTCACCATAAGCTAAAAATTCAGCTGCCGAAGCTGCTAAGGCTGCCACTCTATTCACTTGGTGAGTAGCTGCCAGTGCTGGGAATATGGCATCTGTCACAGGCTTCGTCAAACTAGGATCATCCCAAACTATGATGCCACTTTGTGGTCCACTAAAGGTTTTGCCAGCTGAGCCAGTAACGATACAAGCGCCCTCTCGTAAAGGATCTTGGAATTGTCCTCCACCAATTAGACCTAATTGGTGGGCACCATCAAAGAATATCTTGCCGCCCCATTGCTTGACTATAGAAGCCATTTCTTTAATAGGGAAAGGAAATAAGGTCATAGATGCACCTAGTGTAACTAAAACAGGTTTGATTTTTCGAGCTTCAGCCGCAAACTTGTCTAAATCCACTACTAAGTTAACAGGATCCATTGGAATATCATGAATATTTAATCCTCGAATGCCCGCAGGACCATCAATCCGATTGCTCGAATGTCCACCTAATGGCTGAGCTATCGTCATAATATTATCTCCAGGTTTTGTTAAAGAAGCATACACCGCCATATTCCCTACCATACTAGCGACAAGTCTATGGTCAGCATAATTACTGCGGAAAACTTTTTTTAACAACTCAACACAAAGGGATTCAATCTCATCAATATACTTAGTTCCCGCAAACCATCTCGCTGTAGGTCCGATATGTCCCTCGGCAGCCCGAGTACCAACTTCAGCAGATAATAGTTTTCGCACTGTCGGACTTGTAGGAGCCTCAGGGGCAAGCAAGTTAAGACACTCTTCTCCTCTATAAATAGCATTTCTCTCAACGGCATTGATTACTTCCAATTGCATCAAGCGTGGTGAAGAACATTGATCAAGTAAGTTACGTGCCCAGTCCAATACATTTGAATCATGCACTTCGTTGTAAGCAGTTGTTATTGTTGCATTGCTCATTTTCGTAAAACCCCTCTCTCAAATAAAAGTAAATTGAATCGGATGAAATCCACTAAAAGCTTTCACCTATAAACCAATATATCGGTTTACAGGATAGGAGTCAACATTATTTAAAGAAAATTCTGTTTATTTAGAAAATTAAACTACTCGCAGTAGCTATTTATGCTATATAGGTAAAGCTTGATATTTTTGATTATAATAAATAATATAAGTAGGCAATATTTAATTAAAGGGAAGCCTTACCTGAAAAAATCCAATTATAAAAGACAAAGTAGATGTTAAGGAGATAAACAAATGACAAACAATGAGTTCAAAGAAACACCACATATTAAGCCAAATGGGGTAGAAATAGCAGAAACAATCCTTTTACCTGGAGATCCACTGCGGGCAAAATTTATTGCTGAAACCTATTTAGAAAACCCTGTTCTTTTTAATGAAATTAGAGGCATGTTGGGCTATACAGGTGAGTATAAAGGAAAGAAAGTTTCTGTTATGGGTACTGGTATGGGAGCACCGAGTATGGCGATTTATTCATGGGAACTAATTAATGTTTTTGGCGTGAAAAATTTAATACGTATCGGTTCCTGTGGGGCTATGCAAAAAGATATTAAGTTATATGACATTATTTTTGCAATGGGTGCAGCAACTAATTCAAATTTTGCACATCAATACAATCTTCCAGGACAAATCCCAATTACAGCGTCTTATGAATTATTAGAGAAAGCTAAGAAAGCAGCTGATGAAAAGGATTATAAGGTTCATGTAGGGAATGTACTATCTAGTGATGTTTTCTATAATGCGGATGTCACGGCGACAGAAAAGTGGGCGAAGATGGGCATATTAGCAGAAGAAATGGAAACGACGAGTTTATATTTAAATGCTGCGAGTGCTGGAGCGAAAGCATTAACGATTTTAACAGTAAGTGACCATATGATTACACATGAACAAACAACACAAGAAGAGAGACAAACTTCATTTACAAAGATGGTAGAAATCGCTTTAGATATTGTTTAATATTTCAGGAAAAGAAGTACCATCGAACACTGAACTGTTCTTGGTACTTCTTTTTTATTCTATACAAGGAACAGATGAGGACTATAATGGTAATCGTAGCGTGTTTTATCAACCCAAAGATAATAGTGAAATATGGCAATAGGTAAGCGCGGTAAAATAAAGACAATGGAGGTAGTAGTAATGAATATTAGAGAGCGAATCGAGAAATTAAGACAGCTAATGCAAGCACATCAAATGGACGCTTATATTATTCCAAGTTTTGATGCCCACCAAAGTGAATATGTAGCAGAACATTGGAAAAGTAGACAATGGATATCAGGATTTACAGGGTCTGCGGGTACTGTCGTTATTACCTTAGAGGACGCTGGTTTATGGACAGATGGTCGATACTATATTCAAGCTGAAAAACAACTTGAGAACACAGGAATCCGATTATTTAGAATGAAGGACCCAGGAGTACCCTTTTATTCAGAATGGCTAGCAGATGTGCTGAAAGAAGGAAGCCATGTTGGCTTTGATGGCAATGTTTTTTCAATTGATATGGTTCGAAAGATGGAAGAAGATTTCAAAGCAAAACATATCGAATTGAAAATGAATAAAGATTTAGTAGGTGATCTGTGGGAAGATCGACCAGAGATTCCTAAAGGAATGATTTTTACGCATGACGTAAAGTATGCAGGTAAATCACGACTAGAAAAACTAAATGAACTACGAGAGGAAATGAAAAATAAAGGTGCCAATACGTTTATTTTAACTTCTCTTGATGATATTGCATGGCTTTTAAATATAAGAGGAGAAGATGTGCCAAACAGTCCAGTAGCAATAGCTAATGTTATCGTAGCACAACATACATGTTATTTATTTATTGATTCTTGTAAGGTATCTTCTTCTGTTAAGTTAGAACTTGAAGCTGAAGGAATTGAGCTAAAAGCAAGTGAAGAAATCCAATCAGTATTGGAAAATCTGTCAGATGCCGATGCTGTTATGCTAGATACAAGTAAAACAAATATCAACTTATATAATGCCATTAACAGCGCTGCAAAGAAACTTGAGAGCACGAATATTACAACAAATTTAAAAGCAATTAAAAATGAAGTAGAAATCAAAAATTTAAAATGGTGTGAAATCAAAGATGGTTTAGCTATGGTGAAATTTATAAAATGGCTAAAAGACGCTGTACATAAAACAGAAATTACGGAGATTACTGCAGAAGAAGCATTAGAAGATTTCAGAAGAGAGCAGGAAGGCTTTGTTGGCCCTAGTTTCGATACGATCGCAGGTTATAAAGAACATGCTGCGATGATGCATTATAAAGCTACTAAAGAATCACAATATACGCTCAAAAATGAAGGTCTCTTTTTAATTGATTCGGGCGGACAGTATTATGATGGCACAACAGATATTACAAGAACAATTGTGTTAGGCAAGCTTACAGAACAACAAAGAAGAGATTTTACTTTAGTTTTAAAAGGATTTATTGCATTAAGCTCAGTAAAATATTTATACGGAGCAACAGGCGCAAACTTAGATGTATTAGCAAGACAACCTATTTGGCAGTACGGTTTGGACTATAAATGTGGAACGGGTCATGGGGTAGGGTTTTTCCTAAATGTTCATGAAGGCCCTCAAAGCATCAGAAATGATAGTAATGATGTTGTATTAGAAAAAGGTATGGTTATCACAAATGAACCTGGTATTTACCTAGAGGGTAAATACGGCATTAGAACTGAAAATATGATGTTAGTTGTTGAAGATGAGAAAACAGAATTTGGTCAATTTATGAAGTTTGAAGCCATTTCGTATTGCCCTATTGATTTAGCCGGTATTCATAGCGATATGTTAACAGAGAGCGAAAAGCAATGGTTAAACAATTATCATCAAGAGGTATACTCAAAGCTAAGCCCTTATTTAAATGAGGAAGAAAAGGCATGGCTAAAAGAAGAAACGAAGGCAATTTAAATAGTGCTGAAAACTGTATTTTAAGTAAGTGCACTTGTAGAATCAGCCATCTAAAGCGGTTATTGTTACTGTTTTAGGTGGTTGTTTTTATAGATTATAAGAGCTTTGCATTTTATAAATAGAGGCTCATTAGAGATTTCTGACGTTATATCTTCTAGTTACCCATAATATATAATCATTATAATGAATATGTATATATTTGAGGCTTTGAAAGGAGAGGACAGAGACAATGCTCAAACAAATCGATTTAAAAAAGCGACAATTAGATGCCAAACGACCAATGCCAAAATATACAGTCCAAAGCCTAAGGGAGAAAGTAATTTTAGATTGGACATACAATTCAAACGCAATTGAAGGCAATACGCTAACGATTAATGAAACAAAAGTAGTTCTTGAAGGCATTACAGTCGGTGGCAAAACGATGAGAGAGCATTTAGAAGTAATCAATCACAGAGATGCAATTTCTTATGTTGAAAGTATTGTCCGAAAAGAAGAACCGTTTTCAGAGTGGCAAATTAAAAATCTACATCGTTTAGTATTAAAGGGAATAGATGATGAGTACGCAGGTGTGTATCGCGATCAGCAGGTGTTTATTTCAGGTGCTGTTCATATTCCGCCACCTCCTTTCAAAGTTCAGGAGCAAATGGATGCTTTAATGAGTTGGTATAATGGAGAAGCACAAACATTACATCCAATTGTTCGTGCTGCGATGTTACATGCTATTTTTGTTGGCATTCATCCATTTATTGATGGTAATGGTCGTACTGCCAGACTGTTATTAAATTTAGAATTAATGAAATCGGGCTTTCCGCCAATTATTATTCGAGTAGAAAATCGTTTGGCGTATTACAATGCATTAGATAAAGCGCATACCTCAGAGGATTATGCAGACTTTATCGAGCTTGTTACAAAGGAAGTTGAGGTTTCATTAGATTTATATTTAAGTGCCCTTTTTTAAAAGTGTAATTTTTAGAAAGAAAAAAGTGGGTGTTTATATGGAATTAAGACGAAACGTTATTTTATATATAGGTACTTCAATCGATGGCTATATTGCCAATGCTGACGGCACGTTAGAGTGGTTAGAGTCTACGGAAGTAGAAGGCGACTCCGGTTACAATTCTCTACTAAATAGAATTGATACGGTTGTGATGGGAAAGGGAACATATGATACTATTCGAGGTTTTGCAATGGACTATCCATATAGTAATTTTAAAAACTATGTGTTTTCTACCTCTGTTAGCGGTTCTGATGAATATGCTACATTTATTAATGAAGATGTTGATACTTTCATTAACCATTTAAAACAACAGCCTGGTAAAGATATTTGGTTAATTGGTGGAGGCAATTTAGCTGGTGATTTTTTTAAGGGGAATTTAATTGATGAATTCCAGCTAGCCATTGCGCCAATTATTTTAGGTAAGGGGATCACTCTTTATAATGGAGATGCAATTACTCGAAAATATAGTTTAACGAAAGTTGAAAAGTTAGGTCAACTCGCTATGCTGCATTACAAAAAAATAAGTAATTAACAATCAAACTCGCCGATAACTGTGGCGAGTTTTGTTTTTTTATAAGCCCCCTTTCTCCTCGAATTTATATTTTGTTTATATTTGCGATATAGGCAGTTTAGAACTGCCCTTCATAATAAAAGATAAGCAAATGATAAAGGAGAGAATAATCGATGAATAACAAATTAAAATTCGCAACACTTGCTATTTTTAGCTCAGTGACAATATTAACGGCATGCTCGGATTCAGGGTCAGAGAAAAATGAGGCAGACAAGGCAGTTGTACAAAATGAACAGGCGGAAGCGAATAAAGCGGAGCAACAAATGACAAAAGGTCAAACAATGGCGAATATACTAAGCAGTACAAACTGGCAAGGTACGCGTGTTTATGACAAAGATAACAATGATTTAACGAAGGAGAATGCCGGATTTATCGGTTTAGCAAAATACGATGCTGAAAAAGGCAGATATGAATTTTTTGATGCGCAGACAGGCGAGACTCGCGGTGATGAGGGTACTTTCTTTATGACAAATGATGGCACGAAACGTATTTTAATTTCCGATACAATGAAATATCAAGCCGTGGTGGATATAACGGCATTGGATGAAGAGATTTTTACGTATAAACGTATCGGGAAAGATGCAAATGGTCAAGACATTGAAGTGTTTGTGGAGCATATACCATATGAAAATGGTTTAGCCTTTACGAATCAAGATAAAACGTTAACTGCTTCTACAGGGGAAGTGAATACGACTGTAGATGGTGACGAAATCCTAGGTAAAACTTTATGGCGCGGAACAAAGGTGCTTGATGACAAAGGGAATGATGTTACAGAGTTTAATGGGAATTTTTTAAGTGTCGCGAAGTTTGAAGCAAGCACAAATAAATACGAATTCTTTAATACTGAAACAGGAGAAAGTCGTGGCGATTACGGTTACTTTGATGTGCTTCATGACAATAAAATTCGCGCACATGTATCAATCGGTGATAATAAATATGGTGCGGCACTAGAACTTACTGAATTAAACGATGATAAGTTTACGTATACACGTGTAGGTAAAGATGCGGCTGGCAATGATATTACAATTTTTGTAGAGCATGAGCCATATAAGGGAGACTTAAACCCAACATTCAGTTTCTAACAAGTCCTTCACTTGAAAAAGTGAGGCATCTCCTTTATAAATTGAGGAAAGGAGATTATTATGACCATTAAGAATAGATTTTTAACTTCTTATATCGGCGGTATTGTCATTGCAAGCGTCTCGATTCTCTCAATTTTATGCATTGTTTTTTATGTCACAACAGGATCAGTTCCGACACCGAAAACTTTGTATCAAACTTTTACAAAGCAACGCTCCTTAAGCCCAGAAGAGGAGCTTGCTTATGTAGAGCTACGTAATATTGCCAAGCAAGATCCAGATAAGCTTTTAGCACAGGATATGCAAACAAAATTGCAACAGATTGAGGATAAGTCTCTTGGGGTAGTCATTCGCCATGAAGAGGAAATTATATATTACTCCAAGGGATTAGTAGAAAAATCGCTTATTGTACATTTTCCGATATTTGATGCGAACAATATTGAAACGAAGGGCACGATAGATAATGCCGGAGGATTGTACCGTTATATTAAATTTGATTTTTATTATAGCGACAAGTCGAAGGGCAGCGTCTTAGTGCTGAAAAAAGAAAACAGCTTTTTAGATTTCCTAACAAAATGGGGAATTATCATTATTTTGATGATTCTTCTTGTCTCCATTGCCGCAATGCTCTTTTTAAATCAACTTTTACACAAGACCATTATTAAGCCTTTAGAAAATTTAGGGCACACTATGTCTGAAATACGTGAGGGAGATTTAATGATTGAGGCACCTACCCTACCTGCTAATACAGCAAGGGAAGTGCATGAACTGACGGCGAATTTTGAGAGTATGCGTTCAGCACTGTTAGATTCTATTCAGGAGCAGCGCAATCTTGAAAAAAACCGTAAAGACCTTATCGCCAATATTTCGCATGATTTAAAAACACCAATTACAACGATTATTGGGTATGTTGAAGGATTACAAGAAGGTGTTGCCGAAACACCTGAAAAACGAGAAAAGTATTTAAAGACCATCCATTCTAAATCGCTTGCATTAAACAGATTAATTGAAGAACTATTTTTGTACTCTAAATTCGATGCGGAGGCAGTTCAATTCGATTTTGAAAGGATACAGATGGGCAAGTTCCTTACACATATGGTGGAGGAGTTTCAGTTAGATAATCGACAAGTTCAGTTAGTGTTGAGTGTAGTGGAGGATGTCTATGTAAATATGGACCGTATGCAGATGAATCGCGCAATCACCAATCTATTTGAAAATAGTATGAAGTTTAACAAGCCAACGGAACCTTTACGTATAATTTTAGAAGTAGTCGTTAGGGATCAGCTAGTCGAAATTGTTGTAAAGGATAACGGGCAAGGGATTTCGGAGCGTCAACTTCCCTATGTATTTGAACGCTTTTATCGTGGTGAAGAAGCCCGCACCTCGACGACAGGCGGTAGCGGATTAGGGCTAGCGATTGTCAAACAAATCGTCGAAAAACATAATGGACACGTAAATATTCAAAGTAAGCTACATTATGGTACAACGGTGACGATAATCTTGGAAAAGGCTTAAAGGAAGTGTCAATGGTGCCATCACGTATATTAATTATTGAAGATGATATCAGCATTGCAGAATTACAAAGAGATTATTTAGAAATTCATGATATAGAGGCAGAAATTGTAACGGACGGTTTTGAGGGGTTAAATCGAGCATTAGCGGAGCCTTATGATTTAGTAGTTGTTGATTTAATGCTCCCTTCGATGAACGGTTTTGAAATATGTCGACGCATTCGTGAACAAAAAAATATTCCGCTTATTATTGTATCTGCCAAAAAAGAAGATATTGATAAGATAAGAGGGCTCGGCTTAGGCGCCGATGATTATATAACGAAACCATTTAGTCCGAGTGAGTTTGTCGCACGTGTACAAGCACATAGTAAACGCTATAAGCAGCTGACAGGCACAGAACAAACACAGGATTATTTAGAAATGAAAAATATTGTAGTTGATAAAGCTGCTCGCAAAGTATTCGTTTTAGGTCAGGAAGTTATTTTTACAACGAAGGAATTTGATTTACTTGTGTTCTTTATGGAACATCCGAATCGCGTCTGGACAAAGGAGCAGCTTTTCCGTCAATTATGGTATATGGATGATTTAGATGGAGATGTTTTTACCGTTGTTGTTCATGTGGGACGCATACGAGATAAATTAAAGAAAGGGAAACTATCAGAGCTGCCCATTGAAACAATTTGGGGTAGTGGATATCGCTTTAATAGTTAAAAAATCTCCTTGTGAAAGGAAGGTTTTATGATGAAATATTTTATCGTTATAGTAAGCGCATTATTTATACTTACAGGATGTAGTAAGGGGGAGGAAAAGCAGATGAAGCCACAAGCGGGTGATTTAGTTCATGCAGTTGAAAACAATGATGTAGAAAAAGTGCAAGAAATTTTACAGGATTCATCCTATCCAATCAATGAAACGAATAGTAAAGGAGAAACACCTTTATTAATTGCTACACATAAAAACTATATTGAGGTGGCAAAACATTTAATAGACGCGGGCGCCGATATTAATCAACAAGATCATATTCAAGATAGCGCCTATCTGTATGCAGGTGCCCAAGGGAAAACAGAGATTTTAACATATATGCTTGAGCATGCAGAACCTAATCAAAAAGTCGTTAATCGCTATGGTGGCAATGCCTTAATACCTGCTGCAGAAAAAGGGCATTTAGACAATGTGAAGCTACTTTTACAAGATGGTAGAGCAGATATCGATCATCAAAATAAATTTGGCTATACAGCATTAATTGAAGCGGTAGCTTTAACGGATGGCTCGGTATTGTATCAGCAGATTGTCCAAGAATTATTAGCATACAATGCCAATCGTGAACTGCGTGACAATTGGGGAAAAACAGCGCTTGATTATGCCAAGGAAATGGGCTATACAAAAATGATTATTATGTTAGAAGACTAATCGAAAGCTAATGAAATTTATACGAGCATCTAGCACGTTGTGATAACAGCGTAGCTAGGTGCTCTTTTTTTTGAAAAAATTAGCTAGAAATTCTGAATAAAAAACTTGTATTTTTTGGTCTAATAAGCTACACGGTGACCTCGACAAACCGCTGTTTAGCAGGGTTTTTGCGGAAGTTCAACTGATATCGGGCTTATTTTTGGGATTCAACAACAAAGTTCATACATTTGACACATTATAAGTATCGAGTTACTATTGCGAAGGTAGTTTAATTTTAAACTAAATTGTAAACCAAAAGGACTAGGAGGGAATTGGAAAACAAATTAGCGGTATTATTTTAGTACGTTCTAAGTATATTAATATAATAAATTCTATTTGAATAATGACATATTTTTAAATGGTTATTAATAATAGAATGGCATTTTGTTTGAAAGTAAATCAAATATACGAATCGGGGACAGCATTATGAGTCAGTCAAAGAAAAAAATCCACTATGCTTGGTGGGTGTTATTAGGGTTAGTTATCATGGTCGGAGCTGCAAAAGGTGGCCTTGCGACTACAGGTGGCCTATTTTTAACCCCAGTTACTGAAGATTTAGGAATTGGCATGGGCAGTTTAACATTGTACTTTAGTATAGCCTCCATTGTTACAATGCTTTCTTTACCCATTGCAGGTAAGATGATAGCTAAATATAATATTAGAATACTTTTAGTAGTAGCTGTTACGTTAGAGGCAGGGGCCTATGCAATGTTTGGCTTTATGAATTCCGTATGGGGTTGGTATTTGTTCTCTATCCCTATGGCAATGGGATCGGTAATCGTAACGCAATTAGCAGGTCCTGTACTTATTAATAATTGGTTTAAAAAGCATAAAGGCTTGGCTTTAGGTATTATGGTCGGAGCTGGTGGTTTAATAGGTGCTTTCCTTCAACCAGTAGCTGGTAACTTGATTGCCAGTGCAGGTTGGCGCAATACGTATATTTTCTTAGGTGTAGGCGTAATGGCGATTGTTATTCCGATTGTGTTATTAACAATAAGAAAAGCTCCGCAACACATGGGTTTACAGCCATATGGTATGGATGAAGTAAAGGAAGATAAAAACGATACGGCTCAAACGACAACAAACAGTGGCGTTGCTGCTACTGTAGCTAAAAAATCGAGTGCATTTTATTTTTTAGTATTTTTCTTTTTCTGTGAAACATCTATAGCTGCCTTTAACCAACATGTTGCGCCATTTGCGATGGGGTTAGGTTATGATGTGAAGTTTGCGGGTAATGCCATGGGTACTTGGTCGGTAGGTGTTGTTATTGGGGCACTATTTTTTGGCTACCTTAGCGATAAAATAGGTGTGAAAAACACAGCCGTTTCCGCTATGCTTTTAGGATTAATTCCAGTAGGACTTTTGTTATTAGTACCTGAAAATCCAATGATCTTTAAATTAGCTACTGGTTTTTATGGCTTCGTTGTTGCCTCTCTTGGAACATTAGGGCCACTTTTAACAACAGCTTTATTTGGTAATAGAGAGTTTAGTCAAATTTATGGACTTGCTATAACAGGCTTAGCAGTTGCTGGCATTGTTGCGTTACCTATCTATGGATTTATTTTTGAATTTACAGGTAGTTACACGTATGTTTTAGATACTATTTTCATCATGTTGCTGTTAAATGTGGGTTCAATTTTAATGGCCTTTAAAGGTAAAAAGAAATTAGAAAAAGCAGGATTGTGGAATTAACAATAAGAAACTATCCTCTATCTAATTGCTAAGTATGAATGAGTTTAAATTCTATTATATGTATATACAGGTAAAATACCCTTAGATTATTAGACACGACAGCTAACAATTTCGGGGTATTTTTTGCGTTTAAATTACCGGATTTAGAAATCATAATCGATAAGGTCAACTTTATATTGATAGTGCTTTAAATTAAGCGTAAAGGTGGGTGTGACAACAATGCCCTCCTCTTCTAATAGTGCTTTCTGACGTACTGCATCTTGTATCGTGATTTCCCCTTTTATATTGACAATACGATGCCAAGGAAGATGATATTTTTCACTCATCGTATGGAGTATTCTTACAACTTGTCTTGCTCCTCTTGGGCTGCCTGCACATGCTGCAACTTGACCATACGTCATAACCTTGCCGCTTGGGATGCTCTGTATCACAGTGATCACATTTTTAGTAAATGGTTGCATATTATTCAACTCCTTTTAAGAATAGTTTTTTCAATCATTATGTGCCACCCACTCTATTTACTCAACTTTTTTTAAAAAATGGATGTCTACTACCGCTGATTTCCGCTACGTTCGGGCGCTTTCCGCGGTCACATCGTAAGCCGCAACCCTCGCTGTCGCGTGGTCTGTTGCGTCTTACGTTTTGTGCGTTCCCGCAGGAGTCGCCCGCCATTCGCTCCAATCAACTTGATATAAATAAAATAATCGAAAAAATGTCCATGCAGGCGCCCCCTTCATTTACTTAACATTTTTCAAAAATACATAAAAAAAGAGCCTGTTTAGAGGCTCTTAAAAATCACTGGAATTATAGATTTGTTTTTTGGGATTTTAGAATATTATGTTATAAAACATGTTTTTGCTTAAAGAACTCAATATTTTTCAAAAATACATAAAAAAAGAGCCCGTTTATAGGCTCTTTTTCGTTTGAATTAGCTCTTACTTTAACGTAAAGAGCATATAAAGCGAAGACAGTATTGTGATAATGGCAATCATTATTTTTAACAAATTCATAGGTACTTTATTGGCAAGGCGAGTACCAGTAAGAATACCAATCGTCACGCCAATTAAACTAGTAATGATTAAACCGTACATGCTTTCTACATTGGCGTATGCAAAATAGCCAAAAATAGATGGGATAGCAATAAATACTGAATTTAAAAGACTGACACCTACTGCCACACGAATATTGACACCAAGGTTGACTAGTAATGGGACTAATAAAATTGGCCCACCTGCCCCTGTTAATGCGCAAATTGTAGCTGTTAAAAAACCGATCATCACAACAATAAATGGGTGATTTAACGCTTTCGATTTTTTTATTAGTGCATTTTCATTATTTTTCTTAAAGATAATCGACAAACCAGCTAGCAGAATAAATAAGTAGAGCAACAGTTTTGCTAGAAAATCAGAAATGAGCACATTGATTTGTACCCCTAAAAACGCGCCAGGAAGGCTACCGATGCTTAAAAATAAGGCTAATTTCAAATCCATATTTTTAGATTTCCAGTAGGAGTAAGCTCCGAGTATACCTGAGACAGCAAAGGCTAAAAAGCTCAATGCAAGCGCATCATGGACAGGGATATCTAAAAAACCTACATAAATTAACGGGAGGAGAAAGCCGGAAATGCCGGACATCCCTAATAGAATACCAATTATTAAATTTGAACTTAAAACAATCGTTAAAAGCAGTGAGTTTGTTAACATAATTTAAACCTCAATTTAACCCTATAAAATAAAGGATTAGATGTTTGCACGAATGGCAAGATCCTTCATTGCAAGCTTACTTTCATATTTTATTTTTTCTTCATCCAGTGTCAGGACTTCTCTGTTTTTCATTAATATTTTACCATTAACAATTGAATCTATTACATCGCTGCTATTAACGGCTTCGATTACAGTATTGATTAAATTGTGTGAAGGGGCAATATGAGGCTGATCAATGTTAATTAAAATCATATCGGCCTTTTTACCAACTTCTAGTGTACCAAGTTGTTGCTCTTGCATCATGGCTTTAGCTCCGCCTAATGTTGCCATTTCTAAAATACTTTTTGAAGGCATAACGACAGGATCAAAAATAGGAACGCCTGAAAATGCTCGAATTAATGATTTAAACACTTTCATTTGATCAAATAAACTTAATCCTGAATGTCCGGCTCCGTCTGTACCTAAGCCAACGCTGATGCCTTTTTGTAATAGGCTAGGCGTTTTTGGTACACCTTTCCCGGAATTACTAATAGGGCAGTGGACGACTTTACTATTATACGTTTTAATAACATCCATTTCATTTTCAGAAAGCATGATACTATGTGCACCTAAGAAATTTTGATCGAGCACACCTATAGAGGCAAGATATTCATATGGGCGCATTTTGAATTTTTCTAGGCAATAACTAATTTCATTGGCATATTCGTTCATATGGGATTGCACACCTGTAGAGCATTCTTTCGCTGCCGCAAAAACTTCCTGTATTAATTCTGGTGTACAAGTAATGATGGAGCGAAGAGAATACCATATGTTTATACGCTCGTCACCAGCGCCATGATAGTTATTAAATAATGCGCGATTATTGCGGATGTTTTCTTCGATAGTAGATTTCATCGTAGCAGGAATGTCCAAGCCACTATCCATAGTAGAGCATGTTAGCACACCGCGTAGGCCTGATTCCACAACCGAATTTGCAACTTGATGCATATGTCTGCCACCAGCATCAATAAAGGCTGTTGTACCCGACTTAATCATTTCAAGGCAGCTTAACTGTGAGCTAATATAGACATCTCGTTCCTGCAAATTACTTTCGAATGGAACCATTATGCGCGTCCAAATCATCGGATATTCATCTGTTATTCTTCCGCGTAAAAGTTGCTGACATGTATGAGTATGGGCATCGACTAGACCAGGTAATACTAATTTGCCTTGCCCATTTAAAATCTCTTTCGATTGATAATTAGTAGCAAGGGATGCACTAGCCCCGATTGCTACGATACTATTGTTTTTAATAACAATCGTTTGATCAGTAAGGATGGTAAAGTCGGGGGTTACAATAGAACAATTTTTTATTAATAAATCAGCGTTATACGCTATATCTTGCATAATATGCCTCCATAAATCAATTGAATAAAAATAGAGAGGGGATGCCTCTCTATTCGTCTAAAATGAATCTAACGCATCAGTTAGGTTTAAGAATATTTGAGCAAAGATGGCTTGTGTAAGGAATGTGCCTGTAAAAACTAACAGAGCAATAATGACCATTTTCCAGCTTTGGCTAATAAACGACTTGAAATTAAGACCGATACCAGCAAGAGTTCCGACAATTGTAATGGGAGCCATAAAAGATATTTTTGCCGTATACTCAATGACTGGTTGAGAAATAGGCGAAATCGGGCTGGCCACTATTAGACCTGTCAGAACAACGTAAATAATAGCAGGAATTTTTAACGGAATTAATTTACCTAAAGAGATACCAACGAAAGCGATGGTAGATAAAATTAGTACACCAGGAATCGATTCTGCAATGGACACATTATTGCCGATAAGGTTTGCTACCAGCGTTGTAATAACCGATGTAAGTAAAAGAGAAATCGTCCAATCTCGCATGCTCATTGTCATATCAATCACCAACCTTCATACTTTTCATTTGTTTCGCATCACGACTATGCTTAGGGCTAATTCTTGGTTCAAGCAAGAAATATAATTTCCTAGTAAGCGGAAGGGAAATGAATAAAGTAAAGTAGATACCGACAATGGCAGCTAACGTATCACTTGCACCTGCAAGCATAATTATTTGATCAGCGTACTCCGGATAAATAGTAGCCAATGTACTTGATGCAGCCGCCATCATCACACCACTCCCTATACCGCTAGCCATAGCCAATGCTAAAGGATGGAAGATATTCATAGATGCGACGATACTAGCTAAAAAGCCGATATAAATCGTACCGATTAAAAAACCGATAATGTAAATCGATAGGGCTCCTCTTGCTTCCGGTGAATTGGCGCCATATAAATGACAAATTAATCCGTAATCTTTATCGCGACATGTAGAACTTGTGGCACCAATGGCTTCTTTTTTAATGCCTAACATTAAGGCAACGGGTAATGCTAGCAAAATTGTACCGACATGTCCTAGTTCTTGAAATGCTAGCGCTGGGCCTACTTCAACAAGCTTTGGAAGATTAGAGCCAGCAAGAACGCCGATTTTCGCCATAAATGGTGTAATCGCCACAAGAACAAGTGATGAAGCTTTTGAGGATGCCTTTTCTTTAAAAAATTTCAAAATATCCGGGCCAAGTATTACACTTATGACGATTGCAAAAAGCATCGGATAAATTACGATTAAAGCTGATCCCACATGGAACTGTTTTACTCCGATGAGTTCAGCAATAATCACAATAATAAGAGCCCCTAAATATAATCGGTAATTTTGTTTGATTACTTGCCATATAGATTGATGTTGATCTGTGTTTTCCATGCTCTTTTTCCTCTCCTGGTGATGTTGTTTTTTAAAATAATTACGTATAGTAGAGTGAAAAAAGAAAAACTCTAGTATATTTACTAGAGTTTGACATACAGAAAAAACAAAAAACGTAAATAGACTGAATAAACCGTGCGTTTTTCCAGTACGAGCATAAGATATCGTTTTTTGTTATTCCTCATAGTCAAACTATTTACGGTAGTTTGGTAGAAACTTTTGGACCATATTTCCAACTTTATACGAAGAATTTTAAAATGCGAACATTATATAATGTTATAGCTATATACGTTCGTGTATTCAACAATTTACAACAATATTTTTAGAAAGTCAAAGTTTTTTTGTGGATGTTTGCGAAATATAGGGAGAGAAAACTATATTAATAGAAGGTGAAAAAGAGGATAGATGAAATAAAAAATGAAGCTTAGGATAATAAAAATGCCGATTTTCTTTTAAAGAAAATCGGCATTCAATTTTTTATGAACGAGTATTATTGTGCAGTTAATCCGCCGTCGATAACGAATTCTGAACCAGTTGAGTAGCTAGAATCATCAGAAGCTAAGAATAATACCATTTTAGATACTTCTTCTGGTTGAGCTACGCGTTTTAATGGAATATGTTTAGAGAATTCTTCTACCGCTGCTTTTGTATCTTCTTGTACTACCATTGGTGTTGCGATAACGCCTGGGTGTACAGAGTTTACACGAATACCCATTGGTGCAAGGTTAAGTGCAGCTGCTTTTGTCATACCACGAACAGCGAATTTTGTATCTGTATAACCAATTGCACCACCAACTAAACCGTTCATTGAAGAAATGTTAACGATTGAACCGCCGCCAGCTTTTGCCATTGAAGATGCTACAGATTTCATACCTAAAAATACTGATACTTGGTTAATGTCTACAATGCGTTTGTATTCTTCTAATGTTACTTCTAACATATTTTTCGCCATTGTAATACCAGCATTGTTTACTAATATGTTTACTGGACCGAAAGCTTCTTCAGCTTTTGCAATTACTGTAGCCCAATCTTCTTCAGAAGTTACGTTTTGTTTAACGAAAATTGCGTTTTCGCCTAATTCAGCTGCGAATGCATTACCTTTTTCTTCATTTAAATCTGTTAAAACCACTTTTGCACCGTTTTCTACGAATAATTTTGCGTGTGCAGCGCCCATACCTTGTGCTGACCCTGTAATAATTGCTACTTTACCTGTTAAACGACTCATTTAAAAAGCCCCCTAAAAAAATTTAATTTGATAGTTAACTATCACTTTTATACTTCCTAGTTAACAACTTTCGCGTCCGAATGTCAATTCAAAACGTTCGTTATTTATTGTGGTCGAATATAGGATAAAAATACATCCTTCATTAATTCGAGTTGTTTGTCTTCCGAAAGCAACTGTGAAAGGTTTGTATCGTGGCTTGCCAAGCTTACTTTAAAAGTGAACAAACTGAAGTTTTGTACTAGCGTTATTATAAATAGATCCATATCAATATCCTGTCTTAACGTGCCGTCCTGCTTACCTTGCTGAGCCAAAGTTAATAAAATATTGGCTAATTTACTCCGTGCAAATAAGTATTCTGCATAATGTTCATTTGATTCCTCCGCAATTTTTTCATGTAAGTCAAAAGACTCGAAAAACTTTGCTAAGCGCAACTGAGGATCCCTTGTGCCACTAATATAATAATCTAAAATTTGTTTAATTTTTTCGTATGCAGTTGTTGTTTGCTCGACTATTTGTCCTATATCTGTAGCCATTTCTTCCGTAATAGTACTAGAAGCGGCTATGACCAAATATTCTTTTTTAGGGAAATAACGAAATAGTGTGGCAATACCAACACCAGTTGCATCTGCAACATCTTGCATTTGGATATGTTGAACGCCTTGTTCCAAAAATAACTGCTTTGCAGTTTGGACAATATGTTGCCGGCGTTGCTGTTTTTGCTGTTCTCGTTTACTCATGTTTGTCACTCCAACTGTTGTTCATACATTTTTGTAGCCGTTTCACACCTGAATTTATGCTCTACTTTCCACATTACGCTTTATACATAAGATGAATTTGCTCGGCAATATAATCCGAACTTAAATGTAGCCCATTTTTTAGCCACCACATGATGACACCCACTATTGAAGCGGTTTTAATTTGAGAATCCACATAGGTTTTTTTGGTAGATTTAATATTATGTCGGCGAATCTCGATCAATTTTTTTAGTAATTGAAATAGGTGGTTTTCAAATTGATCGAGTTGGAAAAGGATAAGTAAATGATGTCTCTGTGAATAAAGATAATCAAGTAATTGAACCAATTGTTTTTTTTCGTCGATGTCTTGAACTTGGATTAGAGCTTCGATTTTGTCAGTTAGCTCCTGTAAAATTTCCTGCGTTAATTGATCGATTAAGCCTTCAATATCTTGATAATGTAAATAAAAAGTAGTGCGATTTAATAATGCTGTTTGGGTCACTTTTTGAACAGATAATTGATTGATGGATAGTCCGTCATTTAACAGGGTTAATGCAGCGTTTTTAAGCATTTCTTGCGTTCGAATAGTACGTGGATCCCCTTTTCTAGTCATATTTCTCCTTCTTGTCTATCTTCGTAAATTTTTATATACAGTTTATTTTGTATTGTCTATTAGTCGACAGTATAGCCTACATTGTTCATGGTCAACTTAATGAATTTATTGATAAAATATTTTTTAGACAAAGTGTCGATAAAATTATGATAGCGTTAGGAGTTCTAATATGCAAAATGAAATATCTGCTCGAACTAAGAAGCTATTGCTGATCGTGATGATTGCAGGATGCTTCTTTTCTACATTAAATCAAACATTACTAAATGTAGCGCTTAGTGATTTAATGGTTATTTTCGATGTAAGCCCTACAACCATTCAGTGGTTAGCAACTGGCTTTATGTTAGTAAATGGTGTGCTCGTCCCGATTACAGCCTTTTTAATGAAGCGCTTCTCCACTCGCCAGTTATTTATCAGCTCGATGCTTTTTTTATTAATAGGTTCTATTGTTGCAGCGAGTGCCATGAATTTCGGTATGTTACTTACGGGGCGTATGATTCAGGCAGTTGGTGCAGGCATCATTATACCGTTAATGATGACCGTCATTGTGTTTTTGTATCCAATGGAGGAACGTGGCGCAGTTATGGGGAAAGTAGGGTTTGCCATCATATTTGCCCCGGCAATTGCTCCAACTGTTTCAGGTTTTTTTGTGGACTATTTTTCTTGGCGATGGTTATTCATCGGTTTAATTCCATTTGTTTTACTCATTATTTTGTTTGCCTATAAATATTTATTCAATGTTGTTGAGGGAACAAAAGTAAAATTAGATAGTTTAAGTGTGGGCTATTCAACAATCGGTTTTGGATTATTACTCTTTGGATTTAGTATTGCAGGCAGTAGAGGTTGGACTGATTGGCTTGTTATTGCCTCCATCCTGTTAGGGGTTTTCGTAACTTGGTTATTTTGTCAGCGTCAACTATCTTCAGATGAACCGATATTAAATTTGACCGTTTTTAAATATAAAATGTATTCAATGACAACGATTGTGAATATAGCCGTTACCATCTTAATGTATGCAGATTTGATTTTATTACCGATGTATTTACAAAACGGTCGTGGTTTTACAGCTTTTGAAGCAGGTCTGTTATTGTTGCCAGGAGCATTAATCAATGCAAGCTTATCCCCAGTCACTGGGAAAATGTATGATAAGTATGGTGCAAAGCCATTATTTATTGTCGGTATGATTTTCATTGTCCTGTCAATGTGGGCAGTAATTGATTTGTCTGCTACTACTCCCTATCTGTATATACTAATTCGTACCATTGTTTTGCGCATAGGATTAGCGTTTATAACGATGCCTTTAAATACAGCAGCCTTAAATTCATTACCGAAAGCATTAGCTTCACACGGCTCGGCGGTTAATAATACAATTCGGCAATTAGCTGGAGCAATAGGAACAGCAGTCATTGTAACCATTTATTCAATCCAATTAACAAAAGTCGCAAGTGGCACAAGTGAAAGTTATGCTAACGCAGCTAATACAACTTACTTCTACATGCTTATCGTAGCCATTATTGCATTTATTATTGTATGGTTTGTACCTAAAACTAAAAATGCAAGGACCTAATATGACAATTGCTACTGCGAGCGCTACAAATAAAAAAGCACCGTTCTAAATTTTAGAGCGGTGCTTTTTTGTGATTTTAAATATTTATTTAGACACAAATAAAAATCACGTTTAATTCATTGAAAAAAACGAGAGCATATGTTAAATTTATATAGATAGGCACTTTATTGTTAATAGGATATATTATCCCTATCTTAATTATAAAGCATAGTTTTTCATTAGTCAATACCTACAGGTATATTTTTAAGGAGTGAATGCGATGAAATCGGAGTTTCAGCAAGAGCAACAACGTTTGGATAATGTAATGGGGACTATTTCTGAGCAAATGAGTAAGTTGGAGCAAGAAACTTTACAGCGCAAAAATGAAGTTGTAAATATTCGCAAACACTTTTGGGATGAAATTAAGGTCAATATGGATACTTTCGATGATTATCTTGAAACGATTATTGGCTTAAGGCAAGAAACACAAGCACTGTCTGTAAGCCAAAGCACCCACAAACATGCATCGAAACGATTAGCGACATTACGTCGTATGCAGAAGAACCCTTATTTTGGTCGCATTGATTTTCTAGAGGAAGGTATGGTAGCTCAAGAGCAGGTCTATATCGGTATCTCTTCACTAATGGATCAAAGCGGCGAAGATTTCCTTATTTATGACTGGAGAACACCTATTGCCAGTGTTTACTACGATTACATGCCAGGTCCTGCCCAGTACACAACACCTGGTGGCATTATTTCTGGAGAGTTGGAGAAGAAGTGGCAATATCTTATTCGTGACGGTGAGCTGCAATCGATGTTTGATACAAGTCTGACAATCGGAGATGAAATTTTACAGCAAGTTTTAGGGCAAGGTACAAACAAACATATGCAAAGTATAGTGGCGACGATACAACAGGAGCAAAATCGAATTATCCGCCATGATCATGGAAGATTGCTAATTGTACATGGTGCTGCTGGTAGTGGCAAAACATCAGCAGCATTACAACGAATTGCTTATTTACTTTACAAATATCGAGACAGACTGAATGCAGATCAAATCATATTATTTTCACCTAACGCAATGTTTAATAGCTATGTCTCTAATGTGTTGCCTGAACTTGGCGAGGAAAATATGCAACAAGTCACATTTCAGGAATACTTACATCACCGACTAAGTAAAGACTTCGAGGTTGAAAATCCATACGAACAATTGGAATACGTATTAACAGCAGCCAATAGCCCGGCTTATAGATCTAGGGTGGCAAGCATCCGATTTAAAGCATCTACGCGCTTTTTTGAAGTCATTAAGGCATATAGAAAGTCACTGGAGTACTCGGGTATGATCTTTAAGGTCATCAACTTTAGAGGGCAACCAATAATAACTGCACAACAAATGGCAGAGCAGTTTTATAATAGCGATACATCGATGAAGTTTCATAATCGGCTGGAAAAGTTAAAAGATTGGATTTTAAAAGAAGTAAAAGAAATTGAGAGAGTCGAATGGAAGAAGGAATGGGTGCAGGATGAAATTGAGTTGCTTAGCAACGAAGAATATCAAAAGGCACGTGTTTATTTAGCTAAAAAGCAAGGCTTTGCAAGAGAGACAATAGCTGATTATGAAATGGATACTAAAAAACTTGCGCAATTAATTGTATCGAAGAAATTAAAGACATTGCGTAAACGTATTCGAGCATTGCAATTTATTGACGTCAAGGAAATATATAGGCAGTTGTTTGTAGACCCTATGCAAATTAAGCAATGGATAGGGGGAGAAACACCGACGGAGTGGGAGACGATTTGCCAGGCGACGCTACACATGCTAGAAGAAGATAAGTTATGTTACGAAGACGCTACGCCATTTTTATTGATAAAGGAGCTAATACAAGGTTTTCAAACTAATAGTTCTATCAGGCATATTCTTGTTGACGAGGCACAGGACTATTCACCATTTCAATTTGAGTTTTTAAAGCGATTATTCCCTTTTGCGAAAATGACGGTATTAGGTGATTTTAATCAGGCAATCTTTGCACATGCGAGTGAAATGCTTGATTTTCACATTCTAAGTAATCTATATGGAGCGGATGAAACGGAAGTTATTACGATGACGCGTAGTTATCGCTCGACAAAGCCAATTATCGATTTTACCCGCAGACTAGTGCCAAATGGTGAGCACATTATTCCTTTTGAACGTGCTGGCGAGCTACCTGTGCTAACACAATTAGCCGATCGAGCAGCTTTGCGTCATGCTATTATGACAAAAGTCGAGACTTTGCAACAGGATGGCTATAATAGTATCGCCATCATCTGTAAATCAGCTGAGGAAAGCAAACATGCATATGAAGCATTGTCCAATATTGTGGATGTAAAGCTTATAAAAAATGGCACACCGGAGTATGAGGAAGGGGTTGTTATTATCCCGTCCTATTTATCAAAAGGAATTGAGTTTGAAGCTGTCATTATTTATGATGCATCTGAGCACATATATAGTGATGACAGTTTACGTAGGGTTTTCTATACAGCCTGCACGCGCGCGATGCACCATTTGCAGTTATATAGTGTAGGTCAACCGAGCCCGCTGTTAAGCGATGCTATACAGCAAAATCTCCTCTCAGTACAGTGATAGAAAATAATATGAAAAAGCCGATTCTAATGACAATCTAGAATCGGCTTTTCTGCTTTCGACTATTGAAGTTTTACTTGAATTCGCCCAATACCGTTTAAATATTGCTCATAGCGCGCAATCTCAAGCTTTACAGGATTAACAGGGGGATGTTCGGCATCCTCCATATCGAATCGCTGTCCAATTAGCATATAGTCTTCGTCTTCGGAAATCCACTCGCTATTTGAATGATACGTTTCACCAGATGCATCGATAAATTGATTAAACACACTTTTAAATTCATTTTTTTGATAGGTTAATACTTTATATTCGATTTCGAAGTTATCTTTTATATCAAGCTCGATATTAATATTTGGGGGCTGAGTAAGCATCTTTTTCTTTTCGAAATCAATTTCAATGAATTGGTCAGCTTTATCGATAGCCTCAATTTCTCGGAATTCAATCGTAATATTTTCTGGTATTCGGAAATAATTGCTCTCAAGCAGGATACTAAATTGTGTATCTTCATAATTACCAAATCCAGAATAGCCGTTTCGAATTTTGCCCCATTCCTCTTGATGTTCATCATAAATGCGAATGTCTTCGAAGCTTAATATTTTTTTAGAATTCGATGAATCTATCGACATTTTCAATTCTGTTCTAAGCGGAGAGATATTTAACTCATGAATCGTAAAGTTTTGCCCATCCACAGTTACATGCTTATTAATAGGGAACTTTTTAGATGCTTTAATATCATTTTTTAATGTAAAAGACATGTGAAAGACTGTTTCTGGTCGATCTCTTAGTGATAGGACAATTTCAAAATTTGGTGTTGTGTAATCCATACCTTGGCTTGCGGCTACTTCAATAGTATTTTCTACTTCAAACGTCCCTTCTGGCTGTGCTGGCCAGCTACTACCATAAGAAGCTTCGATTCGTTTACCTTGCTGTTTAATTTCTGTACTTATACCGGTGAAGTTTGCCAAGTCTTCATCTGATTGAAGTTTATAGGAAATAATCATGCCGGACTCATCTGCTACAACACTTGTAATGGTAAGTGTTTTTCCATTAATTGTCTGGCTTACGTTTATAGGCTCGTAATATTCGTAGTCCATAATATCTTGAATGCCTTTATCATAGGCAATCATTTCAACAAGTGGTTTTAATACTGGAATTTGTGCCATTGCATAAGCAAAAGCGGGTGACATTCGAATGGAGCTAATAAGGGCAATCATCATAATAGCGGCAGTCATTGTCAGTTGCGATAGTCGTTTCTGACGAGCCTTTCTTTTAAATTGCTTGTATGCAATGGATTGTTTAGAAGGTTGCAATGTTTCTAAAGGAACTGATTCAAGTAATGCTAAATATCTTTGTTGTTGTTCATCATTCATCTGACTCATGAAATGCCCCCCTCTCCTAATATGTGACGAAGCTTCTTTAATGTTTTATGTAATCTTGATTTAACCGTGCCTTCAGGTATTTTTTGCAATGTGGCGATATCGCTGTTTTTTAAATCTTTAAAGTACTTTAAATGGATAAGTTCCTGTTGCTCTACGGGTAGCTTTGAAATCACATCATTTAGTTCAAATAGTTCTGCTATCTGCTGAGGCTGTTCTTCTAGGTTATCTGTTATGACAATACGTTTTTGCTGCCGTTTCATCATTAAACATGTATTGATCACAATACGTACAAGCCACGTTTTAAAATACTGAGGCGTTTGCACTTTATGAATATTTTTTAAGCATTGATAGGTCATTTCTTGTAGTGCATCATTAGCATCATGTTCATTTTGCATGTAGCTATAGGCAACGCGATACATAGAATCTCTATATAGTTCTAAAAGTCTTAATTGTGCTGCTTCATTTCCCTTAATCGCTTGTTTAGCAAGCTCAATTTCGTCCATCTTCATGCCTCCTTTAATGATTAGATGCACCAACTAGATTGTTCGTTCAATTTATTTTATAAGATTTAGTTAGTGGAAAGTCTATTTCTGCACAAAAATCCCCTTTTAATAAACGCAGTTTGTACACTGTTTATTAAAAGGGGATATACAAATATTTTTCTTTATTAGTTGTTAACGATCCCAGAATCGCCCATCAGCTATACCTTGAATAAATGATTCAATCGTATCGGTTTTTAAATTATAGACGCCTGATCCATCAGGGTTTATTCTGCTTGAATCTAATGCGTGCGCATCACTAATGTTAAAGGCTATAGGCTTACAATGTTTATACGTTGTTTCCATAAATTCAAGCACAGGTGTCTGAATAAGCGATTCACTACTAATGACTAATATAGCATCAAAAAGACTGGCATCGGTTGTGTCATACGTATCGGTTACTTTAAGGGAGTCATTGAATCGGCTAACCTTTTTATCGACGACACTATAATTTAGTCGATTTTTTGCTAGAGCCTGAATCATTTCTGTTAGAATTGGTAAATCAGGTTGGCCATTTAATAGGATGGCGACATTTTTTGTGTCTGGTTTAAAGATTGTATTAGCCATGCTAAGTGCAGGTGATTTTTTAGTGGATTGTACTTCAAGGTTTTCCTTAGGCAATTCCACTCCGATATTGCCGGCTACTTCCTGCGCTAATTCATGATCGATATGATTGATTAGGTCGATGGCATTTGATTTCACTACATTTGATTTACATTTACCTAGTTCAAAACTAAAGGCTTTTTTAATATGGTGTTTCTCAAAAGGTGCCATACTATTATAAAATAGCTTAGCTTGCGAATAAAAATCTAGGAAGCTTTCGCTACGACCTCGTATCTTATGACCATCTATTTTTTCCTGATAATGCTCATAGCCACCTTCTTCTGCAGGGACAGGCGCTGGTTGATTGTCATTTAAGCCGTTTCGATGATAGCTTGTTTGCCCTCGGAATATTGCCATTTGGTGCATTCCGTCACGCTGATTGTTTTGAAAAGGACAGACCGGTTGATTAATTGGAATCTGATGGAAGTTAGGTCCTCCTAATCGGGATAATTGTGTATCTGTATAAGAAAATAATCGTCCTTGTAAAAGCGGGTCATTCGAAAAGTCGATTCCAGGTACAACATGTCCCGGGTGAAAAGCAACCTGTTCTGTTTCAGCAAAGAAATTATCGACATTGCGGTTCAATGTCATTTTACCGACAATTTTGACAGGAACTTCTTCTTCTGGCCATAGTTTAGTAGGGTCTAATATATCAAAATCAAATGCATGCTCATCTTCCTCAGCAATTATCTGTAAACCAAGCTCCCATTCAGGATAATCGCCTTTATCAATTGCTTCATATAAGTCTTGACGATGGAAATCTGGGTTTTTCCCCGCGATTTTTTGGGCTTCATCCCATACTAATGAATGAACACCTAAAGTAGGCTTCCAATGGAATTTTACAAAATGGGCTTGTCCTTTCGCATTGATAAGACGGAAGGTATGAACGCCGAAGCCTTCCATCATTCGTAAGCTACGAGGAATGGCACGATCACTCATATGCCACATAACCATATGGGCCGTTTCCGGATTTTGTCCAATAAAATCCCAAAATGTGTCATGAGCACTTGCACCTTGTGGAATTTCATTGTGAGGTTCCGGTTTGACTGCATGCACGAAATCAGGGAACTTAATGGCATCTTGAATAAAGAAAACAGGCATATTATTGCCGACTAAATCATAATTGCCTTCATCAGTATAAAATTTAGTGGAAAATCCTCGCACGTCCCTAACTGTATCATTCGATCCTCTAGAACCTTGTACTGTTGAGAAGCGAACAAATACAGGTGTTATTTTGGATGGGTTTGTAAGAAAATCTGCCTTTGTATACGCTTCTAACGATTCATAAACTTGAAATACTCCATGTGCGCCAACTCCGCGTGCATGTACAATACGTTCAGGAATGCGCTCGTGGTCAAAGTGAGTCATTTTTTCACGGAAATGAAAGTCCTCCATCAGAGTAGGGCCTCTTAACCCTGCTTTTAAGGAAAACTCATCTTCTGCCATTTTTAAGCCTTGATTCGTTGTTAAGGCATGTTTTCCTTGGTTATCAATGATATATTGTTGTAATTGTTCAGATTTTTTATTTTCCATATGAATCCTCCTCCATGAACTATTATTTTGTACCTTCCCTTTTTAATGGAATAAAAACATAGCGTATGGTTGGGAAGCAAAAAAAGTGAGATAAAAGAGAAAAAAGTGTTAGATTGACTGCAATCAATCTAACACTTTTTCTTTACCGTTGATGTCCGCTGCGGCGGTGCTTTCCGCTCAGCACAGTAAGCCGCAACCCTCGCTAACGCGCGGGCTTGTTGCGTCTTACGTTGCGTGCGTTCCCGCAGGAGTCATCGCCTCCGCTACCATCAACTCGTGTTTACTCCTATTTTTAATTTACTGCAAAAGATAGAACAGTTAAAATATCATTTTTGTTTATAACGGACAAAGAGCATCAGTTAAACGCTTTTTACTATTCCGTTGATGTCCGCTATGGCGGTGCTTTCCGCTCAGCACAGTAAGCCGCAACCCTCGCTAACGCGCGGGCTTGTTGCGTCTTACGCTGTGGGCGTTCCCGCAGGAGTCCCCTCCTTCGCTACCATCAACTCGTGTTTTCGCTAATTAGCGTTTTATTTTGCTATTTCTACAGCAGGCCGTTCTTTATGCTGAAGATGACTTGAAGTCCAGCCGATGACAACTGCGAGTAAAAGATAAATGAGTAAAATTGTGCCTTGTGTCACTAAGTTTGACCAACCACCAAGGGTAATGACTTCTTGGAAACTTTGTAGTGAGTGTGCCATCGGTAAAACTTCACCAATTTTAGCTAGTACAGGGTTGCCAAGCACGCCAGGGAATGTACCACCACACGTTGCTAACTGTAATACTAATAATGTAACAGCTAAAAACTTACCAACATTCCCTAATAGAATAATAAGCATGAGGATAAGGGTCATGAACGTAAATGATACGATAATACTTGAAAGGAAAAAGAGTGGTACACTTGCTACCTCTAATTTAAATCCTAATAGTATAACGAGGTCTACAATAACGGATTGCATGAAACCGACTACGTAGACTAATCCTAATTTATTAATAAAGTGAACAGTGCCAGTCACTTTTAGCAGTTCTCTACGGCCTAGTGGCAGAATATTAGATGCCATAATGCCTCCAACAAATAACGCAAGGGACAAGAAATAAGGAGCGATTCCGACACCATAGTTCGGTACGTCAGATAAATCGGATTCAACTAATTCAATCGGTTGAGCGAACATCGATGTCGTTGCATCATCAGATTGAAGAGTAGACGTTTGTGTTGCCGCATTATTAAGCTTTGCCGTTAGCTCATTTGATCCATCAACTAACGAAGATAGCCCTTGTTGCAGTTTTGGGAAGCTGCCTGATACTTGGTTAATGCCACTAGATAGAGCTGTAATGCCTGTATTAAGTGTTGTAAAGCCTGTCGACCATTTGGCAAAACCGCTTGCGAATGCAACTGCTCCTTGTTGTAATTGTTGCGCTCCAGCAGTAGCTTCAGTCATCTTTGTACCAAACGTTTTCATATTAGCTTGGAGAGTAGCTTGACCAGTAGCCATACTATTAGCAGCTGCTGCCACTTGTTGTTGTCCTGTTGTTAAAGAAGTTTCAGTCGCAGATAATGTTTCTGCTAAAGCAATGATTTGTTGCATTGCTGGATCTTGCTTTATTTCTGGATTGCCTTTGATATATTGAGCTAATTGCTCGTTTAAATTAGTTGCTGTAGTCGCAGCTTGTTGTTGACTTTGGGCTAGCACTGCATTTTTTTCGGACCAGGCTGCCATACTTTGGTCCATTTGCTCCATCCCTGATTGAAGGGAATGTTGTGCACCAGTTAGTTGCTGTAGTCCGCTAGAAAGGGAATCAGAACCAGTAATAAGTCCTTGTGCGCCATTCGATAAGCTTTCTTGTCCTGCTGACAGGTTGGTACTTCCTGTTTTAAGTTTTTGAGCACCTTCATCTACACTTTGGATGCCAGCTGCTAATTTATCGCTGCCACTTTGTATGTCCTTTGCTCCTTTCGAAAGCTCTGCGGCGCCAGTTCCTGCTGTTGCAAAACCAGTCGAAGCATCCTGGAATTTAGTAAGGATAGATTCAGAGTAAAACTGCGTGATGCTAGCGTTAATTTTGGTTTTCATTTTTTCCACGGCTGTAGTCGTAATTTGTGAAGCGACAAAGTTTTTCCCTGGATTGATTTCATACGAGAGTTTTGCTGGTTTTGGGGTTTCTTCCATTAAAGTAGTGACGTTTTGAGAAAAATTCTTTGGAATGGTAATGACCATATAATAGTCACCTGCTGTTAGTCCTTTTTCTGCGGTTTTAGCAGAGACAAAATGGAAGTTTAATTCTTTGCCATTTTTTAATTCGTCAATAAAATCATCTCCGACATGTAATGGTTCATTATCGATAATAGCCCCTTCGTCAAGGTTAACGACAGCTACAGGTAGCTTGTCTAATTGTCCATATGGATCCCAATAGCCTGCTAAAAAGAAGCCAACGTAAATTAAAGGAACAAGCATAAGAAAAATAAAAGCCGTTCGCCCATGTTTATGTTTCCATATGGCTACTAAGTCTTGCAATATTAAGTGAAATCCTTTCATGAAATAAT
>Ga0213825_1000436_pt1 | contig 30314 bp, 29 predicted proteins | sample MC6MC0900MG_FD_179896 | JGI IMG/M metagenome (GOLD analysis project Ga0213825, IMG submission 179896) | Enriched soil aggregate microbial communities from Iowa State University, Ames, United States - MC6-MC0900-MG | ecosystem: Environmental > Terrestrial > Soil > Unclassified | place: USA: Iowa...
CGAACTCAGAAGTGAAACGCCGTAGCGCCGATGGTAGTGTGGGGTCTCCCCATGTGAGAGTAGGGAACTGCCAGGCATCAATTAGAAGAACCCCGTACCGAAAGGTGCGGGGTTTTTTGCTTTGTGCGTCAGAAATCATGCCGGATGGCGGCTTCGCCTTATCCGGCCTACAAAATCCACAGACGCGACAAGCGGATCCCACGACAAAGAGAAACAAGAATACAAAGAAGGGATTTATAAACGCAGAAAAGCAAAAACCCAGCCATAGGCTGGGTTCTTTAAATAGTGGTGCCCGGACTCGGAATCGAACCAAGGACACGGGGATTTTCAATCCCCTGCTCTACCGACTGAGCTATCCGGGCAACGGAGCGCATTAAACCGCAATCACGCCCGATCGTCAACATTATTTCGGGAAAAGCTGTTCAACTGCTTAAGTTTGCGGCAATCTGTCCGCTTTCGCCGCGAAAATGCACAAATCTTCCAGACAGTACCTGCGTGATACGGCAATGCTGAGAGTAAGAGGAGGGCAGTATGACGAATGACTGGCTTGAACTGCGTCAGCATGCAGATACGGGTATTGAGACGATTAAAGCGCATTTCGAAGGGCATGCCTTTGATCCGCACTGGCACGATAGCTATCTGGTAGGGATAACCCTCTCCGGCACGCAGCAGTTTCATTGCCGCCGTGAGCGTCATCGTAGCCAGCCGGGCGACGCATTTCTCCTCGAGCCTGGAGAAATTCACGACGGAGATGCGCCTGTCGAGGGCGGTTTTACCTATCTGACCTTCTATCTTGATGAGCGCTGGCTTACCCATGCGCTACAGGGGCTCTACGAATCGACTCCCGGGAGTTATTCACTCCACTTTGCCCAAACGCTGACGCGTGAACCGCAGCTGGTGCGCGCTATCGGTGAGACATTCTCTACCCTGCATAATGACGAGATGAAAATCGTTCAGCAGAGCACAATGGATAATCTGCTCTCCCGGATCACCGCCCATTGCCACTGGCGTAAGAAACTGCCGTCGCAGTTACAAAGCGCTGCCGTGGCGCATCGTGCGCGCGACTATCTCTATGCCCATATCGGTGAGAACGTGGGGCTGTCGGACCTTGCGCGCGAGACGGGCACGGATCGCTTTACCCTGACGCGCTGTTTCAAGCGCGAGTTCAACCTGGCGCCCCACGCGTGGCTTATTCAGCTGCGTCTGGCAAAGGCCCGACAGCTGCTGGCGCGCGGTGACCAGCCCGTTGATGTGGCTGCCGCAGTGGGTTTTGCCGATCAAAGCCATTTGGGGCGTTGGTTTCAGCGGGCTTACCGTATCTCTCCTGCACACTACCGCCGGTTGTGCACAAACCTTCCAGACGTTTCCAAAAAATAACGGCACATTCATGGCTCTAATAAAAAGGAGCCACCTGTGAGTTTGATACCCTTTCTGTTGTTCGCATTTGTCGCCTCCATTACGCCGGGGCCAACCAATATTCTGGTGCTGACAAACAGCCAGCACTTTGGCGTAAAAAATACCGTACCTGCTATTCTGGGCGGGTGTATCGCGGCCAGTGCGATCGTGCTGGTATCAGGCGCGGGCGCAGGAGAAGTGCTGCGTCAATATCCTCTGATACGTCAGATAATGAGCTGGGCAGGCGTGCTGTGGCTAAGCTGGATGAGCTGGCAGCTGTTTCGCGCTCCGGCCGCCCGTCTTTCCGCTGAGAATCGTAGCCGATTCACCGCTCAGGCGGCGGCGGCGCTGCAGATCGTGAACCCGAAAACCTGGATGATGGCGCTGGCGGTCGTCAGTCTGTTTGCCCCTGCTGGCGACCATGCATTGCGGGATATTGCGCTAATGGCGCTATGGTTTCTGCTGATCTCAATAGTCTGTTTGATGTGCTGGGCGTGGTTGGGTAAAGCGGTGAACCGAATTTTTCGCACCACCGTGGCGATGGTGCGGTTTCAGCGCCTGATGGCACTGTGTCTTCTCGTCTCTGCCTGGGCGGGAATGCTGGCTTAGGTCAGTGCCCCACCCATACGACACTGAGCAAATCGCAAAATATCTTCCGCCAGACGGTGCGCCGTATCCACATCGGCCTGGCTACGGTTCACCAGCATGCGGCTGAGGCAACCTTCCAGCACCAGCTCCATCTGCTTCGCCACCATCGCCGGGTCATCGACTTCCAGCGTGGTCAGCAGCTCGTGGGTAAAGTCATGTGCCGCCCGTTTTTGCTGCTCCGCCAACTGGTGGATAGGATGGCCTGGGTCGGGAAAATAAGTGCAGGCGGCGATGAACAGACAACCCGGGTACCGGTTGTTGCTGACGCATTCCGTCAGGGCAGTATAGCGCGCCAGAAGCTTTTGCTCCGAGGTCAGTTCTTCATTCAGCATCAGTTGCCTGCGCCAGATATCAACCTGCTGGCTGAGATAGCGCAGGGCATCATAGAGTAGCGCCTCTTTATCCGGCCAGAAGCGCTTAAGTTCATCCAGGGGATAATCGATACGGTCGGCTACCATCTCAAGCGTGGTGCTGGCGATCCCTTGAATCTCAAGTAGTTGCAGGGCTTGTCCCAGTACGTCTTCACGTTGCACGGTTATCTCCTCCGCTATTCCCAACGGTTTGTCCCGTTTAAAGTGTTGTTTACGGTTGGCGATTGCGCAAATGCGCGCTAAATGCCGCTGCATCCATAAACCCGGTTATACGCTGTTCTGGCTGCTCCTGGCCCTGTTGATTGAAGAACAGAATGGTTGGCAGCCCGAGCACGTTAAGCTGCTTCAGCAGAGCCTTATCCTGCGCATTATTGGCGGTCACGTTCGCCTGGAGCAAAACGGTCTCTTTCAGGGCGCTTTGCACCTGCGGATCGCTAAAGGTATATTTTTCAAACTCTTTGCAGGCGACACACCAGTCGGCATAGAGATCGAGCATCACCGGTTTGCCTTTTGCCTCTGCCAGGGCGCTGTTGAGTTCATCCACGTTTTTAATCTGGGTGAAGTTCAGATGCGCTTGCGTCTGACCCACCGGTGTGCCGAACGCCCAGTCCTGCAGAGGGCGTACGCTCACCAGCGCGGCAGCGAGCAGGAGGATTTGCACCAGGCGCATCCACGTTTTTTTCGCCCCCAGGCTGACGATAAACGCCCAGGCAAAGAATGCTACGCCAAGCATCGCCCACAGGCGGAAGCCCCAGACATCGCCGATGATACGCTCAAGGAGGAACACCGGCAGCGCGAGGATGACAAAGCCAAACGCGGTTTTCACCGTCTCCATCCACGGGCCGCTCTTCGGCAGCAGTCGATTGCCGAAAACCGTGACCAGAATCAGCGGCAGGCCCATGCCCAGGGCATACAGGTACAACGTTCCGCCGCCGAGCCACATATTGCCGCTCTGGGCGATATAGAGCAGGATGGCGCTCAGCGGTGCGGTGGTGCAAGGGGAACAAATCAAACCGGCAATGGCTCCCATCGCGAATACCCCACCCGCCGAGCCACCCTGCTGGCGGTTACTCATCAGCGTTAAGCGAGTCTGCAAAGCCGACGGTAACTGCAGGGTAAACAGGCCGAACATCGACAGTGCCAGCAGGATGAAGACCACCGACAGGCCAATAAGGACGTAAGGATGCTGCAGCGCGGCCTGGAACTGTAACCCGGCAGCGGCAACCACAAGGCCAAGGGCTGTATAGGTCAACGCCATGCCCTGCACATAAATAAAGGCCAACAGCAGGGCGCGTGCGGTGGAAAGCCGTTGCTTACCGCCCAGCACGATGCCAGAGATGAGCGGATACATCGGCAGCACGCACGGCGTAAAGGCAATGCCGATACCGATCAGCAAGGCCCAAAGCGCTGAGAACGGAAGGTCTGTGCGCTCATCGCTTGTCTCGCCCGAGGGGGAAGGGGAGAAAGCGGCGGCAGCCTTAACTTCGCTGAGCGGAACGACCTTCGTTTCCGGTGGATAGCAGAATCCGGCGTCCGCGCATCCCTGATAGGTTACCGTCAGCGTCGCGCCTTTATCCGCCTGATTCACCGTGACAGGGACGCTTAAGCGCTGGCGGTAGATCTCACTCTTGCCGTAGAACTCGTCTTCGTGCCACTCGCCAGCGGGCAACTGTAATGCGCCCACGTTTGCCTGGGCAGGGGTAATGCTCACCTGCTTGCGATAGAGGTAATAGCCCTCTTTCACCTGCCAGGTAAGACTGAGATCGTGCTGGTTTTGCTGAAAGTCGAAAACGAAAGCCTGGTCGGCAGGGATGAAGTTCGAACGGCCGGGCGCGTCAAACAACCCGGCAAAAGCTGACGTGCTGCACAGCAGCAGGATCAGCGTAAGGAAGCGTTGAGCCATGAGAGATAGTCGTTATCGCCATGAACCACTGGCAAGACCAGCAGTTCCGGGGTTTGGTAAGGATGATGAGATTTGAGGCAGTCCAGGAGAGCCTGCTGATTCGCCAGATTAGTTTTGAGCAACATCTGGACTTCGTACTCCTGCTCCAGCTTGCCTTCCCAGTAATAAAGGGAGGTGGCACCGGGGAGGAGCGTCACGCAGGCAGCCAGTTTTTCGGCCAGCACTTTAGCGGCGAGATCCTGGGCAGAGGCTTCATCAGGGGCGGTACACAGTACGACGACAGCATCAGGCGTGTTCACAAGTCGACCTCCTCATCACGAAAGGCTTCACTATATCACGCAAGGCGGTTGGTCATTAATGAAACGGGCCGCAGAGCGGCCCGATTTTAACTATTTTTACAACCACTCACCGTTTACAGCACCACGCCGCCAATGATAAAGCCGAGGATCACGCAAAGTGAAATGGCGACCACGCCCGGGATCAGGAACGCGTGGTTAAACACGTACTTACCGATACGGGTTGAGCCGGTGTCGTCCATTTCAACCGCAGCCAGCAGGGTTGGGTAGGTTGGCAGAACGAACAGGGCAGAAACCGCTGCGAAAGAGGCAATCGCCGTCAGCGGGGTAACGCCCAGCATCAGTGCCGCAGGCATCAGCGCTTTGGTGGTGGCCGCCTGGGAGTAAAGCAGGGTAGCGGCAAAGAACAGCACCACCGCCAGCAACCACGGATAGTTGTTCAGCAGGTCGCCGGCTACGGTCTGGATGTCGCTGATGTGCGCTTTCACGAAGGTATCACCAAGCCAGGCTACGCCGAGGACGCACACGCAGGCGCTCATACCGGATTTGAAGGTGCTGGCGTTCAGCACTTCGCTGGTATCAATTTTACAGGTGATGCTAATCAGCGTCGCGATGGTCAGCATAAACACCACAATCGCTTCGTTACGCGGCAGGACCGGGTTCTGGATCAGGCCTACGGTATCACTGATGGCGGTGGCGTAGAACATGACGGCGACAATACCGATCAGGAACAGCAGCACGGAGCGTTTCGCGTGCGGCTTCAGCTCGAAGACCTGGCTGCCGCGCAGTTTCACTTCACCCTTGGCAAGGCGTTCCTGATAAACCGGATCGTCTTTCAGCTCAGCGCCGAGGAAGTTACACAGCACGGCAGTGATCATCACCGCAATCAGCGTCACCGGGATACAGATCGCCAGCAGCGTCAGGTAGCTCACGCCCATCGGCTCAAGGATACCGGCGAAGAAGACCACCGCAGCGGAAATCGGCGAGGCGGTAATCGCAATCTGGGACGCGACGACGGCAATAGAGAGCGGACGAGACGGGCGGATACCCTGCTCTTTCGCCACTTCGGTAATCACCGGCAGCGTAGAGAAGGCGGTGTGGCCCGTACCGGCGAGAATGGTCATAAACCAGGTCACCAGCGGGGCAAGGAAGGTAATGTATTTTGGATGGCGGCGCAGCATACGCTCCGCCAGGCTCACCAGGTAGTCCATACCGCCTGCCACCTGCATGGCGGCGATAGCGGCAATAACTGCCATGATGATTTCGATAACGTCAAACGGGATTGCGCCGGGTTTAATCTGAAAGATAAGGGTAAGAACGAGCACCCCGAGACCGCCAGCAAAACCGATGCCGATACCCCCGAGTCTTGCTCCCAAATAAATCGCCAACAAGACGATGACGAGTTCTGCTCCAAACATAAGGACCTTCCTTGCTTATTAACAAGTTGATATTGAATTGTTGTATTTTGGTAACGCCTAAAAAGAAAAAAGGCACGTCACAAGTGACGTGCCTTAAGAAGCCTAGCCTGAACGGTTACTGTTCGCTTTCATCGGTATATCGTTTTGCTTTATATGCCGGGTGCATCAGGTTCTGGGCCGAGAAGATATCGTCCAGCTCAGCTTCGGTCAACAGCCCGCGCTCCAGCACCACTTCACGTACGCTCTTACCGGTTTCGGCACAAATCTTACCGACGATGTCACCGTTGTGGTGACCGATGAACGGGTTGAGGTAGGTGACGATCCCGATGGAGTTATAGACATAACCCTCACAGACTTCTTTATTCGCTGTGATGCCGTTAATGCATTTTTCCAGCAGGTTGTAGCAGGCGTTCGTCAGGATGTGGATAGATTCAAACATCGCCTGGCCAATCACCGGCTCCATCACGTTCAGCTGCAGCTGACCCGCTTCAGAGGCCATGGTCACGGTTGTATCGTTACCGATGACTTTGAAGCAAACCTGGTTCACCACTTCTGGCACAACCGGGTTCACCTTGGCTGGCATGATGGACGAACCGGCCTGCAGTTCTGGCAGGTTGATTTCGTTCAGGCCAGCGCGCGGACCGGAAGAGAGCAGGCGCAGGTCGTTACAGATTTTGGACAGTTTCACTGCCAGACGTTTCAGGGCGCTGTGTACCATAACGTAGGCGCCGCAGTCGGACGTCGCTTCAATCAGGTCTTCTGCAGGCACAACCGGCAGGTTAGAGACTTCAGCCAGCTTCTGTACCGCCAGCTGCTGATAGCCGTCCGGGGTGTTCAGACGCGTACCGATGGCGGTTGCGCCCAGGTTCACTTCCAGCAGCAGCTCGGAGGTGCGCAGCAGGTTTTTGGTCTCTTCGTTAAGCAGCACGTTAAATGCGTGGAATTCCTGGCCGAGCGTCATCGGCACCGCGTCCTGCAGCTGGGTACGACCCATTTTCAGGATGTCCTGGAACTCAACCGCTTTACGCTGGAAGCCATCACCCAGCTGGTTGATCGCATCTACCAGTTTCACTACAGAGGCATACACCGCGATACGGAAGCCGGTAGGGTAGGCGTCGTTGGTGGACTGGCATTTGTTAACGTGGTCGTTCGGGTTCAGGTACTGGTATTCACCTTTCTGGTGACCCATCAGCTCCAGGCCGATGTTTGCCAGTACTTCGTTAGTATTCATGTTGACGGAGGTGCCCGCGCCGCCCTGATAGACGTCAACCGGGAACTGGTCCATGCATTTGCCGTTGTTCAGCACTTCATCGCAGGCCGCGATAATCGCATTTGCCGCGCTTTTAGGAATGGTTTGCAGCTCTTTGTTGGCCAGTGCTGCGGCTTTCTTCACCATCACCATGCCACGGACAAACTCAGGGATGTCGCTGATTTTGCTGTTGCTGATGTAGAAGTTTTCAATCGCTCTCAGAGTGTGAACACCGTAGTAGGCATCCGCTGGAACTTCCCTGGTACCCAACAAGTCTTCTTCGATACGAATGTTGTTTAACATGTGAACCTTCTTTTCAAGCTGCCGATGGATTGTACTAAACACACAGTATTTATGTGGTTTTGAATATTTTCTGGCCGACGATTATTCCCTCAATCAGCCAGATGCTCGAGATCATATGCTGATGATAGCGAATTGCCGTAAGCTGGATCACTTATTATCGAGCCGATTCCATGATAATTATTAATCTGTGAAATGGGTCACCGCTTTAATATTTCCAAAAAAAATATCCGTGCAAACTGATTGAATTTTCGCTAACCGTCACCATTTCATACAAACGCGCGTCGCGAACACATTCAGACAGGGGCCCGACGGCCCTTGCCACACAGGAGATGCCAGTGCGCTGGATACCGTTTATTGCTTTCTTTCTCTATGTTTACATTGAGATTTCCATTTTCATCCAGGTTGCCCACGTGCTGGGCGTCCTGCTGACGCTGATTCTGGTGATTTTCACCTCCGTCATCGGCATGTCCCTGGTGCGTAATCAGGGTTTCAAAAATTTCCTGTTAATGCAGGAGAAGATGGCCGCAGGCGAAAGCCCGGCAGCGGAGATGATCAAAAGCGTATCGCTGATTATTGCAGGGCTGCTGCTCATCCTGCCGGGGTTCTTCACCGACTTCCTCGGCCTTCTGCTGCTTCTGCCGCCGGTGCAAAAACACCTGACCATGAAGCTGCTGCCGCATCTGCGCTTTAGCCGTATGCCGGGGGGCGGGTTCAGCACCGGGCCGGGCGATACCTTTGAAGGGGAGTATCAGCGTAAAGATGAACAGCACGACCGTTTAGACCATAAAGACGATCGGTGATGTTGTCGCCCGGTGGCGCTTCGCTTACCGGGCCTCCGGCAGCGCACCGCGCTTCGGCAAAAACAGCCACAGCCCTGCCAGCATGACAATCGCGTACAGACTCTTCCATCCCACCATCGCCAGCAACAGCAGGCAAAGCACGCCCCCGACGACCGCCAGAGCTTTATAACGACCTTTCAGCAGGCGACATCCCGCCAGCATGCACAGCAGGTAGATCATGATGAAAATGCCGTTGGCGTAGACGATCAGCGCGTCCAGATTGATCTTCAGCGCGTAAATACACAGCGTGCTCAACACGCAGCAGCCCAGTACGGCATTCAGGGCATTCAGCGGAAGCTGGCGTTTAGACAGGCGCGCGAGGCGATTCTCAGGTTTGTCGAGCGCCTGCGACCACACCAGCCGGGCAAAGCTCTGGATATAAATATTCAGGCTGGCAAAACAGGCCAGATAGCCAATGACGCAGGCGATCCACAGCGCCTTCACGCCGAACAGCTCCACCACGATACCCGGCAGCGATGCAGCAGCGGCGAGATCCGCACCGAACGCGTTGAAGTGTAATACCAGCACGGTACACGCCCAATAGACCGTACCTGCCAGCAACAGGCCTATCATCAGCGCGCGGGGGAAATCGCGCTCAGGCTGCTTAAATTCTGAGGCCAGATGGGCAAAGGCTTCCAGACCCACAAAACACCAGAACATGACGGAGAGCGCGGCGAAAAGCTGTGAATGGTCGACGTCTGTCACCGCCGGGAAGGGAATTTCCTTGATTGTGATATCGCCCGCCCACCAGATAGCGGCAACGAGCGCGACAATCAGCACCGCAACCAGCGTCTGCAGGTTGGCGCTGGAGCTAGCTCCGCGAGAGCCTACCCACCAGACGATTGCCAGCGTACCCAGCTCGGCCAGCAATAACTGCTCGTTATGCCAGCCAAACAGCGCCTGACCAAATCCGGTCGCAATATGCAGCGCCGCAGGGAGGCCAACCGGAATGACGGAGAGAAACAGCCAGCCGGTAACACGCTGCAGCCGCGGGCCAAAGGCCAGGCCGACAAAATGCGCCACGCCGCCCGCGCTGGGGAAATGCCGCCCCAGGATGGCAAACACAATGGCTATCGGGAAAACCAGTACAATCAGCGCTGGCCACGCCCACAGGCTGTTATTTCCAGCCACCAGCGCCGCCAGCGCGGGGACGGCAAACACGCCCGTACCTAACAAGGAGGTTGAGAGCAGCCCAACGCCCTGCGCCAGCCCCAACTCCTGCTTGAGTCCACTCATTGACATCGCCCTGCCCGTACCAAAAGAGAGGCGATGGTAACACTTTCGCAAATTTTTTTTCGACTCCCCCTTGAAGGGGTAAAAAGCTATCCCCATCTCTCAGGGCACTAGTCGGAAAACCGCATGCGGGCCGGCGTCATCCATAACTGATAATGACTTTCTCAAAGGAGAGCTATCAATGAGTATTCGTCCGTTACATGATCGTGTGATCGTCAAACGTAAAGAAGTTGAAACCAAGTCTGCTGGCGGCATCGTTCTGACCGGTTCTGCAGCAGCCAAATCAACGCGTGGCGAAATCATCGCTGTCGGTAAGGGCCGCATCCTGGAAAACGGAACTGTGCAGCCACTGGACGTTAAAGTTGGTGACATCGTAATTTTCAACGATGGCTACGGCGTGAAATCCGAGAAGATCGACAATGAAGAAGTGTTGATCATGTCCGAGAGCGACATTCTGGCAATTGTTGAAGCGTAATTTACGCACGAGAATTTGAGGAAATAAGAACATGGCAGCTAAAGACGTAAAATTCGGTAACGACGCTCGTGTAAAAATGCTCCGCGGCGTAAACGTACTGGCAGATGCAGTTAAAGTGACCCTGGGCCCGAAAGGCCGTAACGTAGTGCTGGATAAATCCTTCGGCGCGCCAACCATCACCAAAGATGGTGTTTCTGTAGCACGTGAAATCGAGCTGGAAGACAAGTTCGAAAACATGGGCGCGCAGATGGTGAAAGAAGTTGCCTCTAAAGCGAACGACGCTGCAGGCGACGGTACCACCACCGCGACCGTACTGGCGCAGGCGATCATCACCGAAGGTCTGAAAGCCGTTGCTGCGGGCATGAACCCAATGGATCTGAAACGTGGTATCGACAAAGCCGTCACTGCCGCTGTTGAAGAACTGAAAGCGCTGTCCGTACCGTGCTCTGACTCTAAAGCCATTGCTCAGGTTGGTACCATCTCCGCTAACTCCGACGAAACCGTAGGTAAACTGATCGCTGAAGCGATGGACAAAGTCGGTAAAGAAGGCGTGATCACCGTTGAAGACGGTACCGGTCTGGAAGACGAACTGGACGTGGTTGAAGGTATGCAGTTCGACCGCGGTTACCTGTCCCCATACTTCATTAACAAGCCAGAGACTGGCGCTGTTGAGCTGGAAAGCCCGTTCATCCTGCTGGCTGACAAGAAAATCTCTAACATCCGCGAAATGCTGCCAGTGCTGGAAGCCGTTGCGAAAGCAGGCAAGCCGCTGGTGATCATCGCTGAAGACGTTGAAGGCGAAGCGCTGGCGACCCTGGTGGTTAACACCATGCGCGGCATCGTGAAAGTGGCTGCGGTTAAAGCACCTGGCTTCGGCGATCGCCGTAAAGCGATGCTGCAGGATATCGCTACCCTGACCGGCGGTACCGTAATCTCTGAAGAGATCGGTATGGAGCTGGAAAAAGCGACCCTGGAAGACCTGGGCCAGGCGAAACGCGTTGTGATCAACAAAGACACCACCACCATCATCGATGGCGTGGGTGAAGAAGCCGCTATTCAGGGCCGCGTGGGTCAGATCCGTAAGCAGATCGAAGAAGCAACTTCCGATTACGACCGTGAAAAACTGCAGGAGCGCGTAGCGAAACTGGCTGGCGGCGTAGCGGTAATCAAAGTTGGTGCAGCTACCGAAGTTGAAATGAAAGAGAAAAAAGCACGCGTTGACGATGCCCTGCACGCGACCCGTGCTGCGGTAGAAGAAGGCGTGGTTGCTGGTGGTGGTGTTGCGCTGGTGCGTGTTGCCGCTAAGCTGGCAGGCCTGACCGCACAGAACGAAGATCAGAACGTGGGTATTAAAGTTGCGCTGCGCGCAATGGAAGCGCCTCTGCGTCAGATCGTGTCCAACGCCGGTGAAGAGCCATCTGTTGTGACCAACAACGTGAAAGCGGGCGAAGGTAACTACGGTTACAACGCGGCAACTGAAGAATACGGCAACATGATCGACTTCGGTATCCTGGACCCAACGAAAGTGACCCGTTCTGCTCTGCAGTACGCGGCATCTGTTGCTGGCCTGATGATCACTACCGAGTGCATGGTAACCGACCTGCCTAAAGGCGATGCACCTGACTTAGGTGCTGCTGGCATGGGCGGCATGGGCGGTATGGGCGGCATGATGTAATCGTGCGCTCTACGTCGTAGAATGTGAAAAACCCCCGGGCAGAAATGCTCGGGGGTTTTTCTTTTGGTCATCTTTTAGGTATAAGATTTACACACGGACAACTACTGTCCAGCTTATTGAAAACGAGGAATAACATGCGCGTAAAAGTCTGTGCAGGGATTGTAGGGGCAGCATTGCTGCTGGCGGGTTGTAGCTCCAGCAATGAGCTGTCGGCAGCGGGCCAGGGCGTTCGCTTTGTGGAAGATAAGCCTGGCAGTGAATGCCAGCTGTTAGGCACGGCAACCGGTGAGCAAAGTAACTGGATGTCAGGCCAGCATGGCGAAGAAGGTGGCTCTATGCGCGGTGCGGCGAATGCCCTGCGTAACCAGGCTGCGGCAATGGGCGGCAACGTGATTTACGGCGTGAGCAGCCCAACGCAGAGTATGCTGTCCAGCTTCGTGCCGACCGCCAGCCAGATGAACGGCCAGGTCTACAAGTGCCCGAACTGAGTTAACTTGCTGATGGCGCTGCGCCCGGACCCCGTAGGGCAGGTAAGCGTAGCGCCACCTGCCTTTTTAGTTCTGCCGCAGCTGCAAATCCAGCGGCGTCTTGCTCGGCTCTCCGCCAATCTCGCGTGCCAGCTTCGGCACCATATAGCCTGAAACCAGCGTTAACAGTTCGCGCATAATCTGTCGGGCTTCTTCATCCGTCACCATGAAATGCGCCGCGCCCTGAACGCGATCCAGCACGTGCAGGTAATAGGGCATCACGCCCGCATCAAACAGGGCATTGCTCAGGTCGGCCAGCACGCGCGCGCTGTCATTTACGCCGCGCAGCAGCACGCTCTGGTTCAGCAGCGTCACGCCCGCTTTACGCAGCCGTACCATCGCCGCGCGAAACGCATCGTCAATTTCGTTAGCATGGTTGATATGGTTCACCAGCAGCACCTGCAAGCGAGACTGCTCCAGGCGCGATACCAGTCCGTCCGTGATCCGCGCCGGAATAACAATCGGTAAACGGCTGTGGATACGCAGGCGCTTGATGTGCGGGATGGCTTCAAGCTCGGTCAGCAGCCAGTCCAGCTCATGATCTTTCGCCATCAGCGGGTCGCCGCCGGAAAAAATAATCTCATCCAGCTCCGGATGGGCGGCGATATAGTCCAGCGCGACCTGCCAGTTGCGTTTATTGCCCTGATTTTCGGCGTAAGGGAAGTGCCGACGGAAGCAATAACGACAATTTACCGCACAGCCGCCTTTTACCAGCAGCAGGGCGCGGTTGAGATACTTATGCAGTAAACCCGGCACCACGCTGTTCTGCTCTTCCAGCGGATCGGTGCTATAACCCGGCGCGGTGACAAACTCATCCTGCGAAGTAAGCGTTTGTTTTAATAGCGGATCGTCGGGGTTGCCTTTCTCCATCCGCGCCACAAACGCACGGGGAACGCGCAGGGCGAAAAGGCGCTTTGCCTCGCGGCCTGCAAGCAACTCTGGGTGCTGATCGAGGTCTAAAAGACGCAGCAATTCATCAGGACTGGTGATTACATCGGCAAGTTGCGATAACCAATCTTCTCTGGACGGGGTGTTTAGGGTTACAATATGCGCCATTTTGTGGCTTAGCTACCAGTTAACAAATTTAGAGGGCCTTATGGCAACGTACTATAGCAACGATTTTCGTGCTGGTCTTAAAATCATGATGGACGGCGAACCGTACGCGGTTGAAGCCAGCGAATTCGTTAAACCAGGTAAAGGCCAGGCATTCGCACGCGTTAAGCTGCGCCGTCTGCTGACCGGTACCCGTGTTGAGAAAACCTTCAAGTCTACTGACTCCGCTGAAGGCGCTGATGTTGTTGATATGAACCTGACCTATCTGTACAACGACGGTGAGTTCTATCATTTCATGAACAACTCCACTTTCGAACAGCTGTCCGCTGATGAGAAAGCGGTAGGTGACAGCGCTAAATGGCTGCTGGATCAGGCTGAGTGCATCGTGACCCTGTGGAACGGCCAGCCTATCGCTGTGACCCCACCAAACTTCGTAGAACTGGAAATCGTTGAAACCGATCCAGGTCTGAAAGGTGATACCGCAGGTACCGGCGGTAAACCAGCCAAACTGTCTACCGGCGCAGTGGTTAAAGTGCCATTGTTCGTACAGACTGGCGAAGTGATCAAAGTGGATACCCGCTCCGGCGAATACGTGTCCCGCGTGAAGTAATTTACGTCATGATTGAAGGCGCAGCGCCCGCTGCGCCTGATTTTTGCAGGCAGGGATGATGAAACGTACCGTTAAAATTCTGCTTCTGTTAGCGCTTTCCAGTGCATTGCTTTCCGGGTGTAACACCGCGCGCGGCGTGGGTGAAGATATCCAGGATCTCGGCCATATCATTTCTCACGCTGCCAGCTAACACCGTCTAATTTTCCTAAAAATGCTTCCTTTTCCGTCAAACGACGGGATCTTGTCTATCCTTAAGTTGCTATACACAAAACAACTTTGGCTATAAAAGGAAGATATTATGGTTAAGAAAACAATTGCAGCGATCTTTTCTGTCCTTGTGCTTTCCACAGTGTTGACTGCATGTAATACCACCCGCGGCGTAGGGGAAGATATCTCCGACGGTGGTAATGCTATTTCTGGTGCAGCAACGAAAGCCCAGAACTAAATGTATGGACGGTACGGCACGATACTTTCACCGTACCGTCAATTCTCGACTTCCTGAAGGGATAAGAACGGAGAAAAACGCGTATCCATATGCAGTTTCATGCGGATATTGCGCTTATAGGTATAGACCGTTTTTCCGTTGATACTCAGGTGAGCAGCAATCTTTTGATTGCTCGCGCCGTCCATCCACAATGTCAGCACTTTCTCTTCCTGCCGGGTCAGCAAGGGGGCGGCTGCCGTTGGCCTTTCAGCGCATGAGCGCGAAATTAATGCGTCGTTGATAACCGTTGCTATTTCTCCGAGGCTGGCGTTTTTCAACAACGACGACCACACCGGGAACTGTCCGAGCCAGTCTGTCATGCCGTTGTCTTCTCCCGATTGCAGCAAAATAAACGGTAAGCGTTCACTGGCATTGAGCAAGGATGAGAGCTGCTGAAAATGATGGATATCCTGCCTGAAGCCGTACAGGTCAGCGATAACCAGCGTGGGTTTCCATTGCAGAATGTGCTCTCTGGCAAGGAACAGATTATTCAGCCCGGTCACAACGTAGTGTCCCGGGAAAAAACCGGAATGATTGAGCCATGCTTCAAACCCCGTGCGGGTGAAGTGACAACGGTCAATCAAAAGAATTTTGAACATATTTTATTCGCAGTCGGCTAGTGGTTTGGCTTCCTGCCATCAGAAAGCACATCATCATAGAGAAGTCGGATGAGTGCTAAATGCCGGAACTACGCGCCATACTGCGGCTATTTCTTGCCTTAACGTGTTCAGCAAAAAATGATTGAAAAAAAATAGCACGCTAACCACAATATGGGGCGTAATCTCTGCCTTACGGGACGACCCGTAAGCATTTCTTTCACCGGGGACGGCCCCAACTTGAATTAAGTTAAGGAGCCTGAAATGTCCTGGATCATTCTTTTTATTGCTGGCCTGCTCGAAGTGGTATGGGCGATTGGTCTCAAATACACCCACGGATTTACCCGTCTGACGCCCAGCGTCATTACCGTCACCGCGATGATCGTGAGTATTGTCCTGTTATCCTGGGCGATGCGCTCGCTGCCTGTGGGAACGGCTTATGCCGTCTGGACGGGCATTGGGGCGGTAGGGGCCGCCATCACCGGCATTCTGCTGCTGGGAGAGTCAGCGAGTCTGGCGCGTATCGCCAGCCTCGCGTTGATTGTGGCCGGTATCATTGGGCTCAAGCTCAGCACCCATTAATGGGGTTGTTTTACCCAGATGAGTTTTGACACATCAAACCCTTGCCGGGTCGCGACGTCCAGCATCTGCTGTTTCATTTCTGACGAAATAGTTGGCGTGCGGGAAAGTATCCACAGATAGTCGCGATCCGGTCCGCAGACCAGCGCGTGACGGTACTCTCTGTCGAGCGCGATCACGTTATAGCCGCCATAAAACGGGCCAATGAACGAGACTTTGAGCGCGGCCTGTCGCGGGTCGCCCGTGAAGTACGCTTTCCCAATCGACTGTTGCCACATCCCCCGGTCGGGATTATAGCCCCGGTTGATCACCTGAATACCGCCATCGTCCATCGGACTGTAATTTGCAGTGACCTTCTCCAGGCCCTGCTCAAACCGATGGTCGAGGCGCGCGATTTCATACCATGTTCCAAGGAAGCGTTGTGCATCAAAAGGCGTGACGACGGTAACGCCAGGCGGTGGGGTAGGGGAACTGCAGGCAACCACTAAAAACGCGGCTGTCACCGCGGCGATAACAGGCAGAATGCGCATAGGAGTTTCCTTACTGTTTTTTGTTAAGTGTAGATGACGGCAAGGAAAATGTGGTTTTTGTGCGGTGTGTTTCGCCGGGTGGTTACCCCGTGGATTTTGTAGGCCGGGTAAGGCGAAGCCGCCACCCGGCAATGTTTTACTGCAGCGCGTCGAGGATACGGTATGCCGCCTCAACGCGTGCCGGGTTCGGATAGCTTTTATTCGCCAGCATCACAATGCCGAGCTGCTTTTCAGGAATAAAGGCCACGTAGCTGCCAAACCCGCCGGTAGAGCCGGTTTTGTGCACCCATGAGGCTTTTACCGGAGGCGCTGGTGGATTCACTTCTCTCGCGGGCAGCGGCGCCAGCGCCACCTTATTGTCGCTACCTTCAACCACGGTTCTGGCATCGACCGGCCAGTTAAGCATTTCCCAGCCTAAACCCTGATACATGGCCCCCACGCGCCAGTAGCGAGACTGCGCCAGGGCAATGCCTTGCCTGAGTGAATTATCCTGAAGGGAGTCCGGCTTCATGTTGATCATCACCCAGCTTGCCATATCCTGCACGTTGGTTTTTACGCCATAGGCTTCCGCGTCGAGCATGCCTGGCGAAACGTGTACCGCTTTACCGTCACGGTATCCCCAGGCGTAATGCGCCTCTTCCGCTTTCGGAACGTTAATCCACGTATGGTCCAGCCTGAGCGGCTTAAAGACCCGCGTCGTTATGGCCTGCTCATAGCTCATGCCGGAAGGTTTGACCGCCAGCGCGCCAAAAAGACCGATGCTGGCGTTGGCATAAAGACGCGTGGTACCCGGCTTCCACTGCGGCTGCCAGTTTTGATAAAAGCGCAGCAGAGAGGCGTTATCCGCGACCTCATCCGGTACCTGTAACGGCAGACCGCCTGCGGTATAGGTTGCCAGATCCAGCATGCGGATCCCCTGCCACGGCTTGCCCGTCAGCTCAGGCCAGTATTTGGTCACCGGATCGCCCAGCGATATTTCACCGCGAGCAATGGCATCGCCACCCAGTACGCCGGTGAAGGTTTTACTTATAGAACCCAGTTCGAACAAGGTTTGTGGGGTGACAGGCTTGTTTGCCGCAACATCAGCTTTACCGAAGGTAAAGTAGTGCGGCTGACCCTGATAAATCACCGCCACCGCCATACCCGGAATGGCCTGCGCTTTCATCAGCGGCGTAACGGTCCGTTCCACCACCTCAGCCAGCTGTTTTTCTGACATCGGGGCAGCCAATACCGAGCAGGAGGTGCTGAGCAGCAGGGCGCAGCAAAGGGATTTTGTCATCATCATTTATCTTCCGTAATAGCAGTTCAAGGGAGTGTCCGGGCCCGTCAGACCGCTGTAGTCTGTTGGATTTGACTATGGCTGACAAACGGTTAAATTTAGCATTAGCTGTTAATTTTTCTAACGGACGAGGCCATGACGCGCAGCTATCTTCCTCTTAATTCCCTGCGGGCGTTTGAAGCTGCTGCCAGGCACCTCAGTTTTACGCATGCCGCTATCGAGCTGAACGTCACCCATTCCGCGATTAGCCAGCACGTTAAGGCGCTGGAGCAGCACCTTAATTGCCAGCTGTTTGTCCGCGTTTCGCGTGGGCTGACGTTGACCACCGAAGGCGAGAATTTACTGCCGGTGCTGAACGACTCGTTCGATCGTATCGCCGGAATGCTGGATCGCTTTGCCAGCCAGCGCGCTCAGGAGAAGCTCAAATTAGGTGTGGTAGGGACCTTTGCCACGGGGTTTTTATTCTCTGAGCTTGCGGACTTTCGCCGCTGCTATCCGCATATTGATCTTCAGCTTTCCACCCATAACAATCGCGTCGATCCGGCGGCTGAAGGGCTTGATTACACTATTCGCTACGGTGGCGGCGCGTGGCATGGAACCGATGCTGAATTCCTTTGCCCTGCGCCGCTGTCTGCGCTCTGCACACCCGACATTGCCTCCTGCCTAAAAAGCCCGGCAGATATCCTGAAGTTTACCCTGCTGCGCTCCTACCGGCGCGACGAGTGGGCTGCGTGGATGCAGGCAGCGGGTGAACATCCTCCCTCGCCGACGCACCGGGTGATGGTGTTTGATTCGTCCGTGACCATGCTGGAAGCCGCGCAGGCAGGCGCAGGGATTGCCATTGCGCCTGTCGACATGTTTAGCCATTTACTCAGCAGCGAGCGCATCGTGCAGCCGTTTGCAACGCAGATTGACCTCGGCAGCTACTGGCTGACCAGGCTACAGTCACGGACAGAAACGCCCGCAATGCGCGAGTTTGCCCAGTGGCTGGTGGGGAAGATGCAGAAATAAAAGGCCCGCCGGATGGCGGGCCAGAAGCGTCAGAGGGTGACCACGGCAATCAGCGTCACCACGGTCAGGATGGTCGCCAGACCGTAGAACACCCATTTCCCGCTCGGGACATGGATTTTCAGGTCATGCATCGCATGGTGAATACGGTGCAGACCACACCACAGCGGCAGGACGATCATCAGGAAGATGAACACGCGGCCGATAAAGCTGCTCGCGAACGCCAGCACGCGCTCGTAGCTCAGCGCATCGCCCGGGAACAGCCCCAGTGGCAGCATAATGCCGACCAGCAGGATGATGACGGGGGCGATGATGGCACTCCACATGCCGCCTGCGCCAAACAAGCCCCAGAAGACCGGCTCGTCAGAACGTTTTGGATTTGGATTGATCACAGGTGTCTCCTTACCAGAACAGTGCGACAAACAGAATGACCACAGTGACCAGAATCGTCACTGCCCAGAGCCCTTTAATCACCGGCTCTGGCCCCATTTTCTCGCCTTTTACGATGATGTTCGCCGCTTTTGGCGCCAGCTCAAACCAGGTTTTGGTGTGAAGCAGCGCGGCCGCGAGCACGATCAGGTTCAGAACCACAATGATCGGGTTTTGCAGGAAACCGACAAAGCTGGCCCAGGCTTCAGGACCGTGCTTGAGGGCAAAAACGCCGTACATCAGCTCAAGGCTGAACCAGACCGCCGGTACCGCCGTGCCTTCACGCAGCATGTAGAAGCGATAAAACGGCAGGTTTTTCCACCAGGTGGACGGCACAGGCCGCACATAGGCTTTGCGTTTAGTCGTCATCATGCACTCCTTAGCGTGGTTTCAGGGTAGCGATAAGAAAGTCTTTCGAGCTTTCCACTTTACCCTGCTGAATTGCGGCGGCCGGGTCGACGTGCTTCGGACAAACTTCGGAGCAATAACCCACAAAGGTACAGCTCCAGACGCCGTTCTGGCTGTTAAGCTGCGCCATACGTTCTTTTTTACCGTGATCGCGGCTGTCCTCGTTATAGCGGTGCGCCAGGGTAATGGCGGCCGGGCCGATGAACTCCTTGTTCAGGCCAAACTGTGGACAGGCGGCGTAGCAAAGACCGCAGTTGATGCAGCCGGAGAACTGATGGTATTTCGCCATCTGCGCCGGCGTCTGGGTGTTTGGCCCCTGATCCGGCGTGCGCGGATTACCAATGATGTACGGCTTAATGGCTTCCAGGCTTTCGATAAAGTGGGTCATATCGACCACCAGATCGCGTTCAATCGGGAAGTTGCCCAGCGCTTCGACCTTAATGCCTTTGGTGTATTCGCGCAGGAAGGTCTTACAGGCCAGCTTTGGCACCTTGTTGACCATCATGCCGCAGGAGCCACAGATGGCCATGCGGCAGGACCAGCGGTAGCTCAGGTCTGGCGCCAGGTTATCTTTGATATAGCCGAGCGCATCCAGCAGGGAGGTTTGCTCGTCATAAGGGACTTCATAGAAAGCGCTGTGCGGTGCGGCGTCCACTTCCGGATTGTAGCGCACCACTTCAACTTTCATTTTTTGCATCTCAGCCATTCGCCTTCTCCTTCTTCTCGGCGGCTTCTGCTTCTGCACCGTACACGCGTTTAGCCGGCGGCAGCGTGGTGATTTTCACGTCGCTGTAGTCCAGACGTGTGGTGCCATCCGCATCGCGCCAGGCGAGAGTGTGTTTCAGGAAATTGACGTCGTCACGTTCGGTACAGCCTTCGTCCAGACGCTGGTGGGCCCCACGCGACTCTTTACGCGCCAGCGCAGAGTGCGCCATACATTCCGCGACGTTCAGGCCGTGGCCCAGCTCGATGGTGTAGAGCAGGTCGGTGTTGAATACGCTGGAGGTGTCGGTGATGCGCACGCGCTTGAAGCGCTCCTGCAGTTCCGCCAGCTTGTCGACGGTTTTTTGCATCAGCTCAGGCGTACGGTAGATACCGCAGCCTTCTTCCATCGACAGGCCCATCTCGTCGCGGATCTTCGACCAGTTCTCATTGCCTTCCTGGTTCACCAGATCTTTCAGGCGTTTTTCAACGTCTGCAACCTGCGCATCCAGCGCGGCACCGTTAGCTTCGCCTGCGGTAGCCGCCCGCTCCATCGCGCGCTCGCCCGCCATGCGGCCAAAGACGACCAGCTCTGCCAGCGAGTTAGACCCGAGACGGTTAGCGCCGTGCAGACCGACAGAAGAACACTCGCCGACGGCGAACAGGCCTTTAATCCGGGTTTCGCACTGCTGGTCGGTTTCGATCCCGCCCATGGTGTAGTGCGCGGTTGGACGCACCGGAATCGGCTCTTTCACCGGGTCGACGCCGACGTAAGCTTTCGCTAGCTCGCAGATGAAAGGCAGACGTTCCAGCAGTTTCTTCTCGCCAAGGTGACGCAGGTCGAGATAGACCACATCGCCGCGCGGCGTGGAGATGGTGTTGCCTTTGCGCCACTCGTGCCAGAAGGCCTGAGAGACTTTGTCGCGCGGGCCGAGTTCCATGTATTTGTTCTTCGGCTCGCCGAGCGGAGTTTCCGGGCCCATGCCGTAATCCTGCAGATAGCGGTAGCCGTTTTTATTGACCAAAATACCGCCTTCACCGCGGCAGCCTTCCGTCATCAGAATGCCGGAGCCCGGCAGGCCGGTTGGGTGATACTGCACGAACTCCATATCGCGCAGCGGCACGCCGTGGCTGAGCGCCATGCCCATGCCGTCGCCGGTGACGATGCCGCCGTTGGTGTTGTAGCGATAAACGCGGCCCGCACCGCCTGTTGCCATCACCACGGCTTTCGCGCGGATCTGGACAAGCGTGCCTTCCATCATGTTCATTGCTACCAGACCGCGCGCCTCACCGTCATCGACCAGAATGTCGAGGACGAAATGTTCATCGAAGCGCTGAATTTGTGGGAACTGAAGGGAGGTCTGGAACAGGGTGTGCAGCATGTGGAAGCCGGTTTTATCGGCGGCGAACCAGGTGCGTTCAATCTTCATTCCGCCAAAGCGGCGAACGTTGACGCTGCCGTCCGGACGGCGGCTCCACGGACATCCCCACTGTTCAAGCTGGGTCATTTCCGTTGGACAATGATGCACAAAGTAGTCAACGACATCCTGTTCGCAAAGCCAGTCGCCCCCTGCAACCGTGTCGTGGAAATGGTATTCAAAGCTGTCATGATCCTGCGCAACGGCGGCGGACCCTCCTTCTGCTGCCACTGTGTGACTACGCATTGGATAGACTTTTGAAATCAATGCGATTTTAGCGTTGGGATTAGCTTGCGCTGCAGCAATCGCAGCACGTAATCCAGCCCCGCCAGCGCCTATTACGGCAAGATCGGCTTGAAAAGTTTGCACGACATTCCTCCAGATTTTTGTTATTTCGCAACGCGACAAACTAAAGGTAGTTCACCCGTCCAAAAGGACGATTGCGAAAGCGTTTCCACTGCTCCTTTATGGGTAAAACAGTATAACCGTGTAGATGTCAGGGAAATTTGACGTGTTCGATTTTTTTGCTGTTCTGTCAGGCGATTTATCATGAAGATTGATGAATTACGTCACGTAATTACTCACCTAAATGAAATGCGCTTTTTTACTGCGCAAAATTTGTCTCTGCCCCAGCTAACGAGTAGACTTCGTGCCCTTGTCTGAAATCGGAGAACAACTCATGAGCGAAACGGCCACCTGGCAGCCGAGCGCATCCATCCCTAATCTGTTAAAACGCGCTGCAATTATGGCGGAGATCCGCCGTTTCTTTGCCGACCGCGGAGTCCTGGAGGTGGAAACGCCGTGCATGAGTCAGGCAACGGTAACGGATATTCATCTGGTCCCGTTTGAAACCCGTTTTGTTGGCCCAGGCCATTCTCAGGGTATGAATCTGTATCTGATGACCAGCCCGGAATACCACATGAAACGTCTGCTGGCGGCGGGATGTGGTCCGGTGTATCAGCTGTGCCGCAGTTTCCGTAATGAAGAGATGGGGCGTCATCACAACCCGGAATTCACCATGCTGGAGTGGTACCGCCCGCATTATGATATGTACCGCCTGATGAATGAGGTGGACGATCTGCTGCAGCAGGTCCTGGAATGCTCAGAAGCCGAAACGCTCTCCTATCAGCAGGCTTTCCAGCGCCATCTGGAAATCGATCCGCTGTCGGCGGACAAAACCCAGCTGCGCGAAGTGGCGGCAAAACTGGATCTGAGCAACGTGGCGGATACCGAAGAGGATCGCGACACGCTGCTGCAGCTGCTGTTCACTTTTGGCGTTGAACCGCAGATTGGCAAAGATCGCCCGACGTTTGTCTATCACTTCCCGGCAAGCCAGGCGTCTCTGGCGCAGATCAGTACCGAAGATCATCGTGTCGCAGAGCGTTTTGAGGTCTATTACAAAGGCATCGAGCTGGCGAACGGCTTCCACGAACTGACTGATGCCCGCGAGCAGCAGCAGCGCTTCGAGCAGGATAACCGCAAGCGCGCCGCGCGCGGTCTGCCGCAGCAGCCTATTGATGTTAATCTGCTTGAAGCATTAAAAGCAGGTCTGCCGGATTGCTCCGGCGTGGCGCTGGGGGTTGACCGTCTGGTGATGCTGGCGCTTGGCGCAGAGCAGCTAGGCGATGTGATTGCCTTTACGGTCGATCGCGCCTAATAAAATGCCGGGTGGCGTTGCGCTTACCCGGCCTACCATTCCTGTCAATTAACCTTTCCATTTCCGCACAACAACATTAAAAACTGCCACATTCTCTATACACGGGTCTTTTTCTTAATTTGCCCCGCATAGCCACAATATCTGTCTGGTCTTCTGCTACCATCCGCGCAGTTTAATTCCTCTTCGGATGGTTCTATGTCCCAGTCACTCAAAAAGATGACCCTCACCGGGCTCATCCTCATGATATTTACCTCAGTTTTTGGCTTTGCCAACAGCCCGTCAGCGTTCTATCTGATGGGCTACAGCGCGACGCCGTTTTATATCGTTTCAGCTCTGTTCTTCTTTATCCCTTTTGCGCTGATGATGGCGGAGATGGGCTCGGCTTACCGGAAAGAAGAGGGCGGGATCTACTCATGGATGAATAACAGCGTCGGGCCGCGCTATGCGTTTATCGGCACGTTTATGTGGTTTTCATCCTACGTCGTCTGGATGGTCAGTACGGCGGCCAAAGTCTGGGTGCCGTTCTCAACGTTTCTTTTCGGTGCCGATAAAACGCAGGTCTGGTCTTTAGCCGGGCTGAGCTCCACGCAGGTCGTCGGGATTCTGGCGGTAGGCTGGATGGTGGTGGTCACCCTGGTGGCGTCTAAAGGCATCAATAAAATTGCCCGGATTACCGCCGTGGGTGGGATCTCGGTTATGGGATTGAATCTGGTACTGCTGCTGGCGAGCATCGCTATCCTGTGCCTGAACGGTGGTCACTTCGCGCAGGAGGTGAACTTTGCCTCCTCGCCGAATCCGGGCTACCAGTCCGGGCTCGCCATGCTCTCCTTCGTGGTGTTTGCCATCTTCGCTTACGGCGGTATTGAAGCCGTAGGCGGCCTGGTTGATAAGACGGAGAACCCGGAAAAGAACTTTGCGAAAGGTATTATTTTTGCCGCCATCGTCATTTCCATTGGCTATTCTCTGGCGATTTTCCTCTGGGGCGTCAGCACCAACTGGCAGCAGGTGCTGAGCAACAACACCACTAACCTTGGCAACATCACCTATGTGCTGATGAAAAGCCTGGGGATGACGCTGGGACAGGCGATGAGCCTGAGTCCCGAGGCGGCATCGGTAATGGGGGTCTGGTTCGCACGTATTACCGGCCTGTCGATGTTCCTGGCCTATACCGGTGCGTTCTTCACGCTGATCTACTCGCCGCTGAAAGCGATTATTCAGGGGACGCCAAAAGCGCTGTGGCCCGCACGTATGACCCAGCTGAATAGCGCAGGCATGCCTGCCAACGCCATGTGGATGCAGTGTCTGCTGGTGTGCGTGTTCATTCTGCTGGTGTCATTTGGCGGCGATACGGCATCTGCGTTTTACAATAAGCTGACCCTGATGGCGAACGTGTCGATGACGCTGCCGTACCTGTTCCTGACCCTGGCGTTCCCGTTCTTTAAGGCGAAGCAGGATCTTGAACGTCCGTTTGTGATTTTTAAAACCCGCACGGCAACGCTGCTGGCGACCACGATGGTGGTGCTGGTGGTGGCGTTTGCCAACATCTTCACCATTATTCAGCCGGTGATTGAGGCGAACGACTGGAACAGCGCGCTGTGGATGGTCGGCGGCCCAATCTTCTTCTCGCTGCTGGCGATGGGGATTTACGAGAATTACCGTCGACGCGCGATGGCGTACGTCGCAGAAGTGGCGTAGCAGTAATATTCCCCTCCCGAAAGGGAGGGGAGCAGCGTTACAAACTTCCCGCCGGGCGCTTACGCGCCGCTGACGTCAGCGTTCTTCCCGTTTTACGCCCGTCCAGGCTTTCCAGACGCATCTGGAACGGTGGGAACGGCATATCAATACCGTGCTCGCGGAAGCCCGCCAGAATCAGCTGGTGGATCTCATGGCGCAGCGGCATACGGTGTCCCATCTCGGCGGCGTAGATACGCAGCTCGAAAATCTGGATCCCCTGCTGTAAATCCACAAGGAAGACTTCCGGTGCCGGGTTGTCGATTACCAGCGAGCAGCGCTCAGCGGCGGTGTAGAGGATCTGGGTAACCTCTTCGCTGTTGGCGTCCGACGGTGCCGGTACCGTCAGCACCACACGAGTAACGGAGTCTGACAGCGACCAGTTGATGAACTGCTCGGTGATAAACGCCTTGTTTGGCACGATGATCTCTTTCCGATCCCAGTCGCTGATCGTCGTCGCGCGGGTGTTGATCTTCGTGATGCTGCCGGTCAGATCGCGGATCGTGACGGTATCGCCAATGCGGATCGGTTTTTCGAACAGAATGATCAGGCCAGAGATGAAGTTGGCGAAGATCTCCTGTAAACCAAAACCTAACCCTACACCGAGCGCCGCCACCAGCCACTGCAGCTTCGACCACTCAATACCGATCATCGAGAAGCCAACCAGCCCGCCAAACAGCATGATCAGATATTTGGTGATGGTCGTAATCGCATAACCCGTCCCCGGGGTTAAATCCAGGTGCTGCAGCAGCGCCAGCTCCAGCAGCGCCGGGAAGTTGCGCACCAGCTGCGTGGTGATGATCAGCACCAGAATGGCAATCAGCACCGCCCCTAAGGTAATCGGCTCCAGGCTTTCAACACCCTGTACCGTGGACGTCACGTCCCAGAGAGAGATGTTCTCCAGGAAGCCAAACGCAGAGTGGATCTCTGACCACAGGAAGATCACCGAAAGGAGGGCAATCAGCATCAGGATGGAGCGAACCAGGCGCAGGGACTGGGTACTGATGGCATCCAGATCCAGTTCGACCTCGTCTGCATCCGTCGTGCCTTCCGTACTGTTGACATGGTTTGGCTCTTCCTCACCCCGCGCACGCTGGGCGAGGATCTCCGCCCGGCGATGCTTGGCCCGGTCAAAGGCCAGACGGCGGCGCTGGATCAGCATCCAGCGGCGAATTACGTGGTACACCACCAGAAGCAGGAACCAGATGGCTACCGAGGTTTCCAGCCTTGCCAGCAGCGCCTGCGCGGTTGCCAGATAGCCCACCGCGGCTGCCAGCATCGCAAACAGCGGCGCGCTAAGCAGCAGGTTCCAGAGCAGCCGGTTAAACATGTTTTCGCCGCTGCCGGATTTATCCAGATAGAGCGGAATGCCCGCGCGTTTCAGGCTGAGCGTGACGATGGCCAGCGCCCCGCATATCAGCATAAAGCAGAGGCGGCCCAGCGAGCCTGAGAATTCCCGGTCGTTGAGATTATCGAACATGATCAGCGCCATAATCAGCGGCACAATCAACCCGATGCTCATCAGGTAGTAACGCATGGCGCGCGCGACGCGATTACGCGGCCAGCCAAAGTGGGTGATGAACAGGCCATTGGGACGCGCGAAGGTGGCGCAAATCATGACCACCCACAGCAGCGGCACCGTGGCGGTGACGCCATCGCCAATCGCTACCGCGAGCGGATAGGGCCAGGATTCCCTCAGGCCATACCCCAGCGTCATCCACAGCACCGGCAGCGGAGAGGCGACAAGAATCGACCAGAATACGGTGCGCAGCGTCAGCCAGAAGTGATCCTGGGTGACTTTCCCGACCCTGGAGCTGGAACGCTCCAGGAAACGGGTGAAATGTCTGCGCGAGTAAATGCTGAAGCCCACCAGAATCAACGCTCCCAGCAGCGGGAAAATGGTCTCTTTGCTGGTGAACATCATCACGCTGGCCTGTCCCAGCTGGCTGAAGGTATCCAGTGAAATCAGGCGGCGCAGGTCCTGGACAATCTCAATCGGCCACGAGAAGGTCATCGGACGCACGTCGGACGTCCAGAAGAGATAACGGTGCGTAGCCTCGTTCACCTCTTTCAGCGCATCTTCCAGCTGGCTATTGGATACTTTTAGTTTGGTCAGCTCCAGAATCAACGTATCCCCGCCCTGAAGCAGAGAGTTCAGCAGTTCACGCTGGGTACGCAGCTGGGCTTCCAGAATACGGTTTTGCTCGCTGGTCAGCGGCTGTCCGTCAGCCTGACGGATCTGGCGGATTTGCGGCTGCTTGTTGAGAAGATCTTCAAAATGCAGGCGCTGAACGCGCAGCTGGGCCATCTCGGTATCCAGCTGCTGCGGCTTCGGCATTTCCGGCAGGCGCGCGACCTGGGCGCGCAACGCTTCGCCGAGAAGGTTCGACGATCCCAGCCACTGGGACTGTTCGCGCAGGGTATTGAGCGCCTGACGCACCTGCAACGTTTGATTGGTCGCCTGACGCTGCTGGGAGGCAACCAGATCCATGCGCTGCGCCTGCTGGTTCAGCGCAGCAGAAAGCTCGCGGTTGACCCTGAATTGTTCGTTGATACCGGCAGGCAGGTTTTCGCTGTTTTCAGCGAGCAGTTCTGTACTTTCCAGCGCCCGTTCGGCTTCACGCTGGCGCTGGCTGTTCAGCTGATTACGCAGGGCCTGAAGGTAGGCATCAAGCTGCTCGCTCTGCTTTTGCGCCAGCTCGGCGCGCATGCGTGACAGCTCCTGACGGTTGTTGGCAGAAAGCTGCGCGAGCTCGAGTTCATCAACCAGCGCTTTAAGTCGGGCGGATTCAGCCTGAATCCCAAGATTTTGCGCCTGGCTTTGTGCTGAATTGCCAGACTGCGTGCCCACGCGGCGCTCCACCTCGTTTAGCTGGCGGCGGGCATCGGTTTGCTGCTGCGGAAGCTGGCTGAGCGAGTCGGCGATTTCGCGCGCGCGTTCCTGTTCCTGCTGCGCCAGGCGGCTCTTTTCCAGAAGCTGGCTGCTGACCTGGAGGATCTCCTGGTTTAGCGCATCGGAGGTTAAGCCCGCAGGAACATCGCGAGGTTCGTCGCGCAGATTATTGAGCTGCGCGCGCAGCGTCTGCGAGAGTTTGGGGAAGTTGTCGATAACCTGCTGATACTGCTGAGCGCGCTCAAGAGAGCCTTTCCGCTCCTCAAGCGCGTTCAGGGCAGCCTGGAGCGACTCGACGGTCTCTGGCTGAGCGGGTTTGGCCGCTTTTGCCTGCTCCAGTTCCTGGGTTATCTGTTTGGCGTCGGGGGCTGTCGCTGCGTACGCCCCCATGCTGAGGCACCAGGCCATCAGTAGAACGATAATCGGGCGCACGTCAGCGATCCTTCTGTTGTTAGCCTTCGTCTTTTTTGTCGTCAACCAGCGGGCTGGCGTCGTGCTCGGCGTTGATCTCTTCCTGTGGCAGCGGAGCAGGTTCTGCATCTGGCGTCACGAAGGTTTCGGTAGAGACCGCCAGCGGCTGGCCCAGCTTGGTGACCGACAGGCTTTCGAGCTGTTCAGCCAGCTTCACTTTGCCCGGCGCAAACAGGTTGATCACGGTGGAGCCCAGCTTGAAGCGACCCATCTCCTGACCTTTCAGCAGGGCCACAGAGCCTTCCGCTTCACCGGCAGGCCAGGTCCAGCGTTTGATCACGCCTTCGCGCGGTGGGGTGATGGTGCCGGCCCAGACGGTTTCAATGCTGCCTACGATGGTTGCACCCACCAGAATCTGTGCCATAGGGCCAAATTCAGTATCGAACAGACAGATGACGCGCTCGTTACGGGCGAACAGGTTCGGCACGTTCTGCGCGGTCAGGTGGTTTACGGAGAACAGGTCGCCCGGGACGTAAATCATTTCACGCAGGATACCGTTACACGGCATATGCACGCGGTGATAGTCGCGCGGTGACAGATAGGTAGTGGCAAACGTACCGTTGCGGAACAGATCCGCCATCAGGTAGTTACCTGCCAGCAGCGCTTCCAGACTGTAGTTATGGCCCTTCGCCTGCAGGATTTTGTCATCTTCGATGTTACCCAACTGGCTGATCACGCCGTCTGCTGGCATCACCAGGACGTTAGGGTCGGTGTTCAGCGGGCGCACTTCGTCACGCAGCGGGCGCACGAAGAACTCGTTGAAGGTGCGATAGCTGGCGGTGTCCGGCTTCTGCGCCTCTTTCATGTCGACCTTGTAATATTTTACGAAAAGGTCGATGACCAGTTTGGTCAGCCAGCCCGCGCGTTTGCTTGCGCCCCAGCCCGCCAGGCGAGTGAGCCACAGTTTTGGCAGAATGTATTGAAGCGAAAGTTTAAATGCGTTTAACAAGGTAGCCTCCAGGCCATTGTTTTGTCGTTCCTGATCCGGCGTTAAGCCGCCGGAACCTGAAAAAAGGGGACGATTTTAGCGATGCTTAGCTTAGTTGTCAGTTATCAGAATCAGAAAAGTTTTTACGCGTTTTTACGTCTTCCATGCTCTCAAGAATACGGTGGTAATTCTCGAAGCGGGTTTCCGCGATCTCGCCTTTCTCAACCGCTTCACGGATAGCGCAGCCTGGGTCGTTATCGTGTTTACAGTCGCGGTATTTACAAGCGCCTAAATAATCATGGAATTCGACAAATCCGTTAAAGATTTGTTCCGGCTCAAGGTGCCACAAACCGAACTCACGCACCCCCGGGGAGTCAATCACGTCGCCGCCGTGCGGGAAATGATACAGACGCGAGGCGGTGGTGGTGTGCTGGCCCAGACCCGAGACGTTGGACACATCGTTAGTCAGGATCTCTTGCTGGAGGCCAAGCAGGTTGTTCAGCAGGCTCGATTTACCCACGCCGGACTGGCCCGCAAAGATGCTAATACGGTCGGTCAGCGCCTCTTCTAACGGCTTAAGGCCATCTTTGGTGTGGCTGGAGACCATCAGCACGCGATAACCGATCTTGCGGTAGATATCCATCTGCTCATTCACGAAGGCCATGCCGTCGTCATCCAGCAGATCGATTTTATTCAACACGATGATCGGTTCAACCTGCAGCGTTTCGCAGGCGACAAGGTATCGGTCGATAATGTTGAGCGAAAGCTCGGGTAAAATCGCCGAAACAATGACAATCTGGTTAATGTTGGCGGCAATTGGTTTTACGCCATCGTAAAAGTCCGGTCGGGTGAGCACCGACGTGCGTTCATGCACGGCTTCAACGATGCCCTTAACCGTGACCCCTTCAGCGGCCTCTTTACCCGGACGCCAGACCACGCGATCGCCGGTAACCAGTGAACGGATGGTGCGACGGATATTGCAACGGTGAATATCACCGTCGGCGGATTCGACATCGGCATGCATACCGAAACGGCTGATGACTACGCCTTCTGTCGCTTCACCAAACAGGTTGTCGTCATAATCCGGCTTCTCCGAAGTGGTTTTAAGACGGCGCTGGTGGTTGGCGTTTACGCGGCGCTGCTGCCCTTTGGAGAGTTTATTTTTACTCAATCGCGCTGGCTCCTGGTCGCCCGTAAGGGGCAAAA
>Ga0213825_1000445_pt1 | contig 30087 bp, 24 predicted proteins | sample MC6MC0900MG_FD_179896 | JGI IMG/M metagenome (GOLD analysis project Ga0213825, IMG submission 179896) | Enriched soil aggregate microbial communities from Iowa State University, Ames, United States - MC6-MC0900-MG | ecosystem: Environmental > Terrestrial > Soil > Unclassified | place: USA: Iowa...
CATGACTGAACTAGGGATGACGTTATTACCGATCGTTGAGATGATGTATGAATGGGGAAAAAAGAGAATCGATCAAATTAAACGAGAAAGCAATAATGGGGTCATTTAGGATAATTTAAATTATCAGTGCTGTTTTTAAACAATTTTATTATAGCTGATAGATGGGTGCTTTATTTCTATACACAAGCCGATTAAGATGGTAGAACTTTCCGCAACTTTTATCGTCTTTTTGTAAAAGGGGTGAGCTTATGGGAGTTTGGTATTTCTTAATCTTATTTGTAGGGCCGTTTTTCGTATTTAAAGGACTATTTATGAAAAAGCAATCTTTGTTAATAAAGAAAATTAGTATTGTATTTGTAGGATTATTATGCATTTCATTCTCAATATTTATGTTTTCACCAGGAAGTGCAGAAATAATTTCTGATTTGCTAAATTTGGAATAAAGAATTATGTTAATAGAACAAATGTGGGGCTAAAAGTGGGGAAGTGTAGTGAGCTTACTTTTAGTCCCACTTGCTTTTTCATTCCAGGCATCCATAGCTATTGGGAGTTTACGGACTTTCTTGGAAAAACAAGGCTCATTTACAAAGTGAGCTCTTTTATTTATTTGGAAACTTTTGAATACCTTATTGACATTGGAAGGAAAATATTGTTACATTATAGGTAACGGACGTTACCTATTGGGAGGGGGCAAATTTTTTTGGCACCAAAAGAACGGTTTACAGAGGGAATTTTATTGGATTGTGCTTTTGAAATGGCTAGAAAAAGTGGCATTGATAGTATTAATGCAAGGGATTTAGCAAAAGAGTTAGGTTGTTCGACAAAGCCTATCTTTCGATTATTCTCGAGTATGGACGATTTAAAGTACGCAATCTATGAAAGGGCTAGCAGTCTTTATAATGAAAGAATGTTTCGGGGCTTACAAGAAAGTTCTTTTTTAGGAATGGGGTTAGCCTATATTAATTTTGCTCGCGACGAAAAAAAGCTATTTGAGCTGTTATTCCTATCCAATAAATATAAAATCTCAAGCTTTTCAGAGTTAATAAATGACATAGAAAACCAAGGGATTGTAGCGCTAATTTCTAAATTAACTGGATTAACTCAAACCTCTGCTAAATCTCTATTTATAGATATATGGTTAACTACGCATGGTATTGCAACTATGTGTGCGACGAATACTTGCGATTTAGATGGCTCGGAAATTGAGGGCATTTTAAAAGAGGTTTATGAAGGTGTTAAACAAAAATTGTTCGATGGAGAGAATAATGAAAATGAAAAATTATTTATGCAATAATAATTCAAGGAGGTTTTTATGCAAACCGTAATACCTGCTACATCTATGTTTATAATTATTGGGTTGTTCATTTTAATTCGTAGAATCCGTTCGATGTACAAACCAACCAAAGGGAGAGGAGGGCGAATAATTCTTCCTCTTCTATTTTTAACACCTGGAATATCATTTTTTCTAAACGCTTCTGGGCACGTCACATACCTTCAATTATCTATAGCGATTTTTTTAGGAGTGGGTTTTTCTATTCCTCTTATTTTATGGTCAGATTATGAAATACGAAATGATGGTTTAATTTATGCGAAGAAAAGTCCTGCTTTTATAATTACTTTCGCGATTATGATTGCTTTACGTTATTATTTTCGACAACATATTTCGACTATCGAACCAGGTACACTCAATATGCTAATTTTCTTACTAGTTATTTGTTATTTAATTCCTTGGAGAATAGCTTGCTATATAAAGTATAAAAAGGTTCTTAAACTAAAAAATACAGTCAGTTTGTAGAACTTCGTATATCTCTAACACCCTCCAAAATGAAACAAAAAGTATAAGTTTGTGAATAAATACACTTAAACAAAACGGGTGCATTACTTGAAGATCATAGAGTTGCATATGCAGCTCTTTTTTCTTATTGAACTAAATGCGCTGGGTAGCGAAAAAGAAATGTTTTTTACGTAGGTTACTAATTCTAAGGAGGTGGTTTGAAAATGAAACTGAGAATGTTGTTTGGTATTTTTCTTATACTTAGTTTGACAGCTTGTTCATCAACCAAACAAACTGATATAACAGATGAGGTTATCTTCTATGGTGAGGGAGAACATTGGAAGGTAAAATATATTTACAATCCTGAATTGTATGACGAAAAAAAGTAAATTGGGTTGAAATCGAATGGAAAGATCTAGAACTATCGCATGGGGATTTACATAATATTGACATTAAGTTTGAAGGTAGAGATGGGTTAATTACAGGGAATATTGGAGATATGGTAACAAAAATTAACGGGAGCGTTATTTCATTTTTAGTTGGTACTGTTAATAATGATACATATAAAGAGGATGAATATAAAATCAAAATAAAATTCAATGATGAACAAGATGTTATAAGATTGCAGTTATTGAACTAACGAGGACTTTAGTTAAATATTCGATTTACGAAATACCAAACATAAAAACAGAGCTGATTCTACACATTTTGTAGATTAACTTTATTTTTATGTTTTAACAGCAACAATATTTTAGAAAACAGCCTTAACAAAAGAGGAAGGCACCACCTTAGATTATTATTACGAATAATATCAAAAGCGGCTGATCATTAATTTGAGTAGATGCTTTTTTAGTTCTCATATAAAGATGAACTACCTTATGTTTTACAGCATGAATTGAATTGTAATAATTTGTGGAGATGGGAATCTGCTTGGATATACTTGACTTCTATCTTGAAAAAACAGGAGGATTCATCCTATAATAAAAAGGTTATAGGAAAAACAATATAAGGGAGCATCCATAATGACGAATGAAGCAAGATCGCAGGTGAACATTAAGCTCATTTCGACGATTCGTCCGATTGATGGAGAATCCGAAAGTCAGGAAATGTGGCTGACAGGACAACTTTTGGAAAAGGCCGGAAGCTTGTATTTAAAATATGAAGAAGTGCTGGATGATAAAATTATCCACACGACAATGAAACTAGGCAATGAACGTGCTCTTATTATGCGAGCGGGAGCAGTAAATATGCGGCTTCCACTTAATATAATGGAACAACAGACTGGTCATTATGATAGTGAATTTGGTTCAATGCCACTTGTCATCCATACAAAAAAAATGACGTTTTCAAAACAGGCAGTAAGCGGAGATTTCCGTGTACAGTACGATTTACTAATGGGTGGGCAATCCGTTGGCAATTATACATTAGATATTACATTTACGGAGGTACAATGATGAACGCTGTAGAACAAGTACAACAGGCCATTAAGACCGCAATTGCGCAGGCTGTTGAAAAAGCTGGCTTAGTTGAGGCTGGGACAGATTTAAATATTCACCTTGAAACACCGAAGGATAAGTCAAATGGGGATTATGCAACTAATATTGCAATGCAATTAACGAAATTAGCAAAAAAACCACCCCGTGCAATTGCTGAAGCTATTTTAGAAAATCTTGAAACTGCTGGGACAGATATCGAAAAAATTGATATTGCTGGTCCAGGCTTTATTAATATCACAGTGCGTAAGGATTTCTTAACGGGTGTTGTGAAGGCAGTACTTGAGCAAGGAGCTGATTATGGTCGTTCAAATGCTGGCGCAGGAGAAAAAATCCAGGTGGAGTTTGTATCTGCAAATCCAACAGGTGACCTTCATTTAGGACATGCACGTGGAGCTTCTGTAGGGGACTCTTTATGTAATGTATTAGATATGGCAGGCTATGATGTATCTCGTGAGTATTATATTAATGATGCAGGGAACCAAATTAATAATTTAGCCTATTCACTAGAAGCTCGTTATAAGCAAGCTTTAGGTCTAGATTCAGAGATGCCTGAGGATGGCTACCATGGTGCTGATATCATTGAAATCGCTGGTAAACTTGCTGGTGAGCATGGTAATACTATTTTATCCAAATCAGACGAGGAACGATTTGCTTTCTTCCGCCAGCATGGTTTAGCTTTAGAATTAGATAAACTAAAAACAGACCTTGCCAACTTCCGAGTAAACTTTGATGTTTGGTATTCTGAAACTTCGCTATATGAAAACGGTAAAATTGAAGTTGCATTAGAGAAATTAAAGGCTAATGGTCATGTATTTGAAGAAGATGGCGCTACATGGTTCCGCTCTACTACATTTGGTGACGATAAGGACCGTGTATTGATTAAAAATGATGGCTCGTTCACATATTTAACGCCAGATATTGCCTACCATGAGGACAAAATTGTTCGTGGCTTCGATAAATTAATCAATATTTGGGGAGCTGACCACCACGGCTATATTCCACGTATGAAAGCAGCTATTCAAGCACTTGGCTATGATCGTGATACGCTTGAGGTTGAAGTTATCCAGATGGTACAGCTTTATAAAAATGGCGAAAAATTTAAAATGTCAAAACGTACAGGGAACGCTGTGACAATGCGTGAACTAGTTGAAGAGGTTGGATTAGATGCAGTTCGTTATTTCTTCGTAAAAACTGCAGGCGATTCTCATATGGACTTTGACCTTGACCTAGCTGTTTCTCAATCAAATGAAAACCCAGTGTATTATGCACAATACGCACATGCACGTATTTCATCGATTTTACGTTCAGCTAATGAGCAAGGCTTTGCTGCAACAACAGATCATTTAACGCTGTTAACGGCTGAAAAAGAGATTGATTTATTGAAAAAAGTGGGCGATTTCCCGAAAGTGGTAGCTGATGCTGCGAAGCACCGCACACCACACCGCATCGCAAACTATATTCAAGAAACAGCAGCAGCTTTCCATAGCTTCTATAACGCTGAAAAAGTGTTAGATGCTTCAAATAAAGAACTAACAGAAGCACGTTTGGCCCTTATTACTGCTGTGCGCACAACAATTGCAAACGCGTTACGCTTAATCGGAGTATCCGCTCCAGAAAAAATGTAATAATGTTTTTACCCCCTAGCATGATATTGTGCTGGGGGGTTTTTTTGTGGCTCGGATGGATGGAAGGGTCAAAGTGACGGATAGAAAGTAGAAACAGGCGGATAGAAGCACCGAAGTGACGGATAGAATCTGAAAATAGCTTTATTCAACTGCCTTGAGTATTGTTTTTTCTGTTAATTTCGAAAATTTTGTTGAAGTTTACGTTAACGTCAATGGTATACTGATGGAAATTGAGAGGGGGGAGAAGATGAAGACGATTCAAGAAGTGGCAAAGGAGTTTACTGTCTCTACACGAACCATTCGCTATTATGAGGAGCTTGGGCTTCTTCATCCTAGTCGTTCATCTACTAATCAGCGAACCTTTTCAAAAAAAGAGTTAGCCAAGCTTAAACTTATTTTCCGAGGAAAGCGTTATGGATTTTCCCTTGAGGAGATCAAGGAGATGGTTCTGCTATTTGATTTTGATCGTACGGGGATTCAGCAATTAGAGCGAACAGTCGAATATGGGGAACAAAAAATACAAGAAATTGATAGTAAAATAACAGAGCTTGTACAAATGAAGATGGAATTACAGCAATTACATGACAAATTTAGTGAAAAATTAGCGATTTTAAAGGGAGAGATGCACGATGAATAGTTCAAATTTATTAGCACGGAATGCCCGAAAGTATCCAACAACTGAAGCAGTGATTTGTCATGGTCGACGTGTGACCTATCGCGATTTAGATGAGCAAGTGACAAGACTTAGTCATGCTCTGCTTGAGAGGGGTGTTCGGCAAGGAGATAAGGTCATCATTTTTATGCCAAATGTTGTTGAGTTTGTTGTTAGCTATTTTGCGATTCAACGTATTGGGGCAATTGTTGTTCCAGTCAATGCGAAATTTACCTTACAAGAGGTAGAGTTTGTGGCACAGCATGCAGAGGCTACAGCTATTCTTGTACATGAAGCTATTTTTCATGCAGTCGAAAATATTTCGATCATACCAATGAAAATTAAAACGGGTCAAGAGACAGCTGGTTGGTTAAGCTTTGAAGCATTAATTCAAAGTGCCAGCTCACAAACAATTGATTGTCAGCTCAATGAGGATGACGCTTCGACAATTTTATATACCTCAGGGACAACAGGGAAACCAAAAGGTGTGTTATTTAGCTATCGTAATATTTTAACCGTGGCACAAATGATTGCTGTCGAGATGGAGGTAAAGCCCGAAAGCCGCATCCTTCTAATGATGCCGTTAACGCATTCAGCTCCTTTGCATTTATTTTTAATGGCGGGAATGCTTGTTGGCTCGACACATGTATTAACCTCAACATTTACACCTGATTTGTTCTTGGATTCAATTGAACAGGAGAAGACAACGCATTTCTTTGGCGCGCCAGTTGCCTATTTGTTAACAGCTCAAATCCCGAGATTACAAACTGCTGATTTATCCTCTATGAAGTGGTGGGTATATGGTGGTGCACCATTATCACAAAATGAAATCAGTTATATACAAAAAGCTTTCCGTACAAATCATCTAACATGTGTTTATGGATTAACGGAGGCTGGTCCAAGCGGCTCATTATTATTTGGTGAGGAACATAAGACAAAGGCAGGAAGTATAGGACAACGTGCACCTCTTGGAACGGAGCTACGTATTTTTAATGAGGATGGAGAGGATGTACGTGCTGGTGAGGTAGGTGAAATTGTGCTATTTGGAGAGGGCAATATGCTAGGCTACTACAAGGACGACATTGCGACGAAGGCAGCATTTATAAATGGCTGGTTAAAAACTGGTGATTTAGCCCGTGTGGATGAAGACGGATATATATGGATTGTTGATCGCAAGAAGGATGTGATTATTTCTGGTGGTGTCAATATTTATCCAAAGGAAATTGAAGATTGTATTGTAAGCTTTGAGGGGATTTTTGAAGTAGCGGTTATCGGTGTACCTCATCCACAGTGGGGTGAAACAGTAAAGGCTGTTTATGCTGCCAAAACGGAAATTGATGACAAGGCTCTTCGACATTATTTGGAGCAGCATCTCGCTAAATTTAAAATTCCACGAATTTTTGAACAAGTGAAAGCGCTTCCGCGGAATGCATCGGGCAAAATATTAAAACAATCCTTGAAGGGACAAGAGGTGAGATAATTATGAAGGTGTTACAGCAGGAAGAAATGAAAACAACGAATTTTTTTAAAGATAACGATACGCTCCATAGTATTTTAGAAATAATGCTTGATAAAGAATTTGCGGAATATGCAACACGTGAGCTAACAGATTTTGGAGAGCTTTGTGCTGGAGATATTGATAGGAGAGCGAAGCATACAGATAGAGAGGGCGAGCCTCGATTACAACGATATAATGCTTACGGTGAAGAGATATCAGAGATTTGGGTCAATGATGGCTACAAAAAAACAATAGAAGAGACGTATAATACAGGGATTGTGGGCTATGTGCATAAGAATATTCCGCAACTAGGAAGAAAGGGTAATTATGTATATAGTTTTGCCCAAGGGTATTTACTATCCCATGCTGAGCCGGGCTTTTATTGTCCTGTTACATTAACAATGGCTACAGCTTATTTACTCGATCACTATGCGAATGATGAGGTAAAGGAACGCTTTTTACCACATGTTTGTGCAACAGGTGATACTGAGCTCTATGAGGGAGCAACCTTTTTAACAGAACGACAAGGTGGCTCGGATGTTGGGGCAAATGCTGTAGAGGCAAGACAGGAAGGCGAGCAGTTCCGTTTATATGGTGAAAAATATTTTGCATCTAATGTAGGCATGTGCGGTGTAGCAATGGTACTGGCGCGACTTCAAGGGGCTTCTGCCGGCTCTAAAGGGCTAACATTATTTGCAGTTCCATGGCGAGCGGAGGATGGTACTGTGAATAACCTTCGTATTCGTCGCTTAAAGGATAAGCTTGGTGTGAAGGCAGTTCCCTCTGGTGAGGTAGAATTTGAGGGTGCACTGGCCTATATTGTAGGTGAGCCGAATAAAGGAATTTATTATATGCTAGAGGCACTTAATCTATCAAGAATTTGCAATGCCGTAGCTTCTTTAGGTATTATGCGACGTGGCTTTTTAGAGGCAAAGCATTATGTGACAAATCGTTATGCCTTTGGTAAGCCTTTAACGCAATATCCAATGATTCAGGATACACTAGGAAAATTTGCGGCAAAGCTTCATGTGGAAGTAGCAACAGTTTTTGATCTTATTCAGCTGTATGATAAAGTGACAAGTGGTCAGGGCAATCATGAGGATATGATGATGAATCGTTTAAATATAGCCATTATGAAAAAGGAAACAGCCGAGCAAGCGGTGAAATATGCAAGTGAAGCGATTGAATTACATGGTGGAAATGGCTATATTGAAGACTTTGTGACACCTCGCTTACTAAGAGATGCACAGGTGCTTACGGTGTGGGAAGGAACTGCCAATATACTGGCATTAGAGCTGATTCGTTTAGTAGATAAGTTCCAAGCTCATAAGTTGTTTGTACGTATTATGGAGGAACGCTTAGCTAAGTTAGCTAACAGCACTCTAAGCCAATTAGTAGTGGAACAATTAGTGCAATTGAAATCGACATTGCATATGTTTAGCTCTTTGGATGAAGCAACGAAAACTTTTGAGGCAAAAGCGGTAGCAGAAAAAATGGCGCATATGTATGAAAGCGTTGTAGCTGTGGAATGGGCTCACAGATTCGGTGGTAAATATGAAAAGCTGGCAGATATTTATTTAGAGCATACATGGGCATTAAGAGAACTAGGGGCACCGATGAAAACAGTTCAATATTTTGCAGATATTCTTTAACTTCTTTCAGCAAATGTTTTTTGTATCGAAAGCGTAGCGGCAGATACAGAAGTTTCCCACCTCTATAGGTGGTGAGATGCATGCGAATTTAAGCTACTTTTCAGAGGGTATCCAAACACCCGCTGAAATAGAGGAACTCAGGCTAAGATCTTCACATCCTGTGAAAACGCCTGAGTGACCAACATCGTGTTGGCCCAAAGCCTCCGGCGGATGTCACGGAATCGAAAAGGAGTTCTTTGTGTAAGCACAAAGCCGATTCCGAACGCAATTATGCCGAGGCATAATTGATTAAAGGAGAAGTCGTCTAGATGGTAGGCGACTTTTTTTGTTTTCATGTATAATAAAATCAACTGAATATTATAAAGGTTCTTTACTTATGTAAAGTGAAAAGGGAAATCGGTGATATTCCGATGCGGTCCCGCCACTGTATGTGCTAGTTTTTTTCAATGTACGCCACTGAAAGTTTTTCGGGAAGGCTTGAAAAAACGTATGGAGCACGAGCCAGGAGACCTGCCTTTATAGAGACACGTTACAACCTACGAGGATAGGGTGGTGGATTTTGCGTATTTTTGTGCATTATTACCCCTCACTTTGGATGAGGGGTATTTGTTTTGTATGAAAGATGTCGATAAATTTGAAAAAATGAGCGATAAACTTATAAAGTTCGTCGATTACTAATCTATCAGCAAAATAATTCGTAAAAATTTACGCATTTATATACTAGGAGGATTCATATGAAGAAATTTTGGAAATTAGGACTTTCCGCATTTTTAGCAATTGGCTTACTTGCTGCTTGTGGAGAAGGAGCAAAAAATGAAAAGCCAGCATCTTCTGAGCAGCAAGAAACAACACAAGTAGACAAAGCAACATTCCCTATGACGATAACAGATGCTGTTGGCAAGGAGATTACGCTGGAGTCACCTCCTGAAAAAATAGTTTCTCTTATTCCAAGTAATACAGAGATTTTATTTGCTCTTGGCTTAAACAATGAAATAGTGGGTGTTACCGATAATGATGATTATCCTGCAGAGGCAACTGAAAAACAAAAAGTTGGTGGCATGGAATATAATATTGAGCAAATTATTGCCTTACAACCAGATATCGTGTTTGCTCATGATTCGAGTATGACATTTTCTGCAGGGGCCATTGAACAGCTTGAATCTGCCGGTTTAAAGGTTTTTGTGGTAAAAAATGCAAAGGACTTTAATGAAATTTACACAACAATTGAACAGCTAGGTCGTGCAACTGGGAAATTACCTGAGGCCAAGAAAATAATTAAAGATATGAAGACAAAAGTAGAAGAGGTTCTTGCAAAACTTGAGGATGTAAAGCCAAAGAAAGTTTTTGTAGAAGCATCTGATGAGCCACAAATATTTACAGCTGGTAAAGATACATTTATGAATGAAATGCTAAATATGATTCATGCCGAAAATGTTGCAGCAGATACAGCAGATTGGTATGAAATCAGTTCCGAACAAATTATTGCAAAAAATCCAGATGTCATCGTGGTGACATATCATTATGTACCTGATATTTTAACAAAGCTACCACAGCGTGCTGGCTTTGACACAATTAATGCAGTAAAAAATAAAGCCATTGTTCAGGTAGATGAGAATACAACAAGTCGTCAAGGACCACGTTTAGGAGAGGGTCTTGAAGAGTTAGCGAAAGCGATCTACCCAGAGGCGTTTAAGTGAGTAAAATAGTCACAGCCTATGTAACAGCCATTACACTTCTTATCATTGGCATCTGGTGTGGCGTAGCTATAGGCTCTGTTCATATTCCGCTAGAAGTATTGTGGAATAAAGCAGTTGATGAAACGGCTGCCAATATTTTTTGGAAAATACGTCTGCCGCGAGTTCTCCTAGCAGGGCTTGTGGGAGCTTCACTGGCCATTGCAGGAGCTGCCTTTCAGGGCCTGCTAAAAAATCCTTTAGCAGATCCCTATACATTAGGTGTTTCTTCTGGTGCATCAGTTGGTGCAGTAATGACGATATTCTTTGGTCTTTCAATTCCGGTAGTTGGTCTCTATACATTGCCAACCTTTAGTATGCTTGGGGCAGTATTAACAATGGTAGCAGTCATGAGCTTTGCAAGAGTAGTAGATCGTTCCCTGAAAATGGAAACGTTAATTTTAACAGGAGTCATCTTTAGTTCATTTTTAGGCTCACTTATTTCTCTAATGATTGCCCTATCAGGCGAGGAGCTGCGGCAAGTGATGGGGTGGCTACTTGGTTCTGTATCAATGCGAGGCTGGCCTTTTGTGCAAATGATTATCCCATTTGTTATTGTAGGTTCATTGATGCTATGGACACAAAGAAGGGAATTAAATGTGCTTTTATATGGGGAGGAACGAGCAAAGCACTTAGGTGTTAATGTGAAACGAAGTAAGTATTTAATTTTAGTTGGTGGATCCATGCTGACAGGAGCAGCAGTAGCTGTTTCAGGAACAATTGGATTCGTTGGATTAGTCGTACCGCATATGACAAGGATGATTTGGGGCTCAGACCACCGTCATTTATTACCATTGTCCTTTTTAAATGGTGCGACATTGCTTATTATATGTGATTTAATTGCACGAACAATTATTATGCCGAGGGAGCTACCAATTGGTGTTATTACTGCATTTATTGGGGCACCTGTCTTTTCCTATATTTTTTATAAGCAGCGCAGAAGTAAGGGGGTACGGGCATGATCGTTGTTGAACATCTATCAGGTGGATATGATGGCGTACCAATCGTCAAAGATATTAGTTTTTCAGTAAAAAAGGGGAAAATATTAGGGATATTAGGTCCAAATGGCAGCGGAAAATCCACACTATTAAAAGTGATTAGTGGCATATTACCAGCAACGGCAGGTACTATAAAAGTAGATGGCAAAAATATTAGTTCTTACAATGCTCGTGCTTTGGCAAAAAAAATGGCCGTTCTTCCACAATTACATGCGAATGCCTTTTCAAACAGTGTGCGAGATGCAGTATCTCTTGGACGCTATCCACATCAATCGGGTTTTTTTTCCAGCTGGTCAGATTTTGATGAACAAGCAGTCCAACACGCAATGGTCCAAACAGATGTGACACGCTACGAGCAGACACCCATGGAATTCTTATCAGGTGGTGAGCAGCAACGAGTTTTTGTTGCCCAGGCTTTAGCGCAGACAGCAGAAATATTATTGCTGGATGAACCGACCAATCATTTAGATATTGCACATCAGCGGCAAATTTTAGATATGGTGCGGAAAGAAGCAATTGAATGCGGATTAACCGTTATTATGGTGTTACATGATATGAACTTAGCTTCTCTTTATTGTGACGAATTATTATTAATGGAATCAGGGCAAATGCGTGCATTTGGGGTACCCCATGAAGTATTGATGGCTTCACAAATTGAAGAGGTCTATCAGGCAAGGGTAGCGACCTATGCACATCCTGAAATTCCGAAGCCACAAATAACGATGATGCCTGCATCGGGTGAGCATCTGCAACGTGCATATATTAACAAAGATAATTTTAAGGTTACTGAACATTATATTCAGTTAAAATCTGAGTTCCCTTTAAAAACAGTGTCTTCTGCCGTCCATAACCCAGGGATTGGCTGGTATGATTGCCTCTTAAATCGCTCAGTTCCAGGGGATTATGTCATAAATGATGTCAAGCGAGAGGTTGCAGCATTTTTACAAAAGGAGAGTTTTTCCTCAACGAGTACAGTTGTTATGCTAACAGCAGTTCCATCAAGGCTAGTAGCAATTAATGAATATGCAGCATCCTTTGGCAGTGTGCTTGTTGCTGTTACTGCTGGGGTTGGCAATGCTGTAGATGTTTCTCGTGTACATGAACGACAGATTGAACCATATATTGGTACTATAAATACATGGGTTATTATCAATGGTAGTCTGTCAGAAGAAGCATTTTTCCAAGCAATGATGACAGCAAATGAAGCAAAAACGAAGGCATTACAGTCAGAAGATGTTCGCGATGAACTAAGTGGAACCATTGCAACAGGTACTGCTACAGATAGTTTGCTGATTGCTGCAACACAAAAAGGTGAGGAAATGCAGTATGGAGGCCCTATTACAGAGGTGGGGAAGATCATTGGTAAGGGTGTTTTTGCGACAACTGTGCAAGCCATTAAAAATTATAAAAATGGATGATAGGAGATGAGAGAGATGAAGCTTTATACGAAAACAGGGGATACAGGCAAAACAAGTCTTATTGGTGGACGTGTTGACAAGGATAGCCTACGAGTGGAAACTTACGGAGCTATTGATGAATTAAATTCATTTATTGGGAAGGCTGTAAGTGAATTAGATCGGGAGCTTTTTAAGGATATTCTTATTGATTTAGAAACGATTCAGCATGAGCTCTTTGATGCAGGTGGGGACCTAGCAAATGTTATGAAGGAGCGTCATTATAAGCTTACTGAGCAACCAATTGAAGTGTTGGAATCTCGAATTGATGCTTTATCAGATGAAGCACCACCTTTACAGCGTTTTATTTTACCTGGAGGTGCCCCAGCAGCTGCAACCTTACACATTGCCCGTACAGTTGCACGTCGAGCAGAACGCCAAATGGTAACTCTCATGAAGGAAATTCAGGATGTACCAACAATTGTCCAAAAATATTTAAACCGACTATCAGACTATTTATTTGCCGCTGCACGAGTTGTGAACTGTAGAATGAAGGTTTCTGATATTGAATATATTCGAAGCGGTAATGTTTTTAAAAAGTAATATTCTTGTGAAGAAAAAGAAAAACGGCTACTTTGAAAAAATTCAGGGTGGCTTTTTTTCTTGGAAAATGTAAGAATATAAAATTATCAGAAATATTTCCGTTTTATGTTGACTGAATGCTCACTCATTTATTAGAATAGGAATATAATGATGTAATAACGTACATTTACGTATGAGCTAGCAAATTTACCACAAAGAGAGAAAATTACGACAAACTAAAGGGGGGACCAACCATGAGTCCATTATTAATTGCAAACATTGTTTTAACAGTCGTGGTTGTGCTTTATGCAGTAGGATTGTTCTTCTATCTGTTAAAAACACGCTATAAGTTTGTGCAATTGGGGAAAAAGGTTGAGTTTGATGAAAGTGTAAAAGAACGAATTCGTTATATTATGGTCAATGTATTTGGCCAAAATAAACTTCTGAAAGATCCAAAGAGTGGGTTAATTCACGTGATGTTCTTCTATGGATTTTTAATGGTGCAGCTAGGAGCCATTGATTTAATTTGGAAGGGATTAGTGCCTGAATCACATTTACCACTAGGCATTTTCTATGGACTCTTTACTTTCTTCCAAGAGCTTGTGGTCTTAATGATTTTAGTAGCAGTTGTTTGGGCGTTTTATCGTCGCTATGTAGAAAAGCTAGTACGTTTAAAAAGAGGCTGGAAAAACGGTCTTGTATTAATTTTCATTGGTGGCTTAATGGTATCAACATTAATTGCTAATGGTATGGGGTTAATTTGGCATGGTGAGGAATTAACATATACGGAGCCAGTTGCTTCGAGCATTGCTGCTATTTTTAGTTTCCTACCAACAACTGCAGCAGCAGCTATATTCTATGTAATGTGGTGGGCACACTTATTAATTTTACTAACATTCCTAGTGTATGTACCACAATCTAAGCACTTCCACTTAATTGTTAGTCCAATTAATGTTTATATGAATCGTCTAGATCGTGTGGGAACACTAACACCAATCGACTTTGAAGCATTGGAGGAAGCTGGAGAAAATGCTGAAAGTGAAGATGAAATGCCATCCATTGGGGTTGGACGCATTCAAGACTTTACACAAAAGCAAATGCTAGATTTATATTCCTGTGTAGAATGTGGGCGCTGTACAAATATGTGTCCTGCAACAGGAACTGGTAAAATGCTATCACCGATGGATTTAATTGTGAAGCTTCGTGACCATCTAACATTTACAGGTGCAGTGGTAACAAAGCAAAAGCCGTGGGTACCTTATCAATTCTTTGCTAATACAAAGGGGAATCAGTTAGCAATGGCGGCTGGTGCTGAGGGTGCGGTCATTGAAGATATCTATAGTCCATCTTTAATCGGTGAAGTGATTACGGAAGAAGAGATTTGGGCATGTACGACTTGTCGTAACTGTGAGGATCAATGTCCAGTTATGAATGAGCATGTCGATAAAATAATTGACCTTCGTCGTTATTTAACAATGACAGAAGGAAAAGTAAATCCAGATGCACAACGCGCGATGACAAATATCGAGCGTCAAGGAAATCCTTGGGGCTTAAACCGTAAAGAGAAAGAAAATTGGCGTGACCTTGATCCAACAATCCATATTCCAACAGTCAAAGAGCTGAAAAAATCTGGTGAGGAAATGGACTATTTATTATGGGTAGGCTCAATGGGCGCATTTGATAATCGCTCACAAAAAATTGCCTTAGCCTTCTGTCGCCTATTAAATGAGGCAGGCGTGAAATTTGCGATTTTAGGAAATAAAGAGAAAAATTCAGGGGATACACCTCGTCGTTTAGGAAATGAATTTTTATTCCAAGAGCTTGCGACAGCGAATATTGACGAATTTGAGAAAAACGATGTGAAGAAAATTGTAACAATCGATCCTCATGCTTACAATATCTTCAAAAATGAATATCAAGACTTTGGCTGGAAGGGTGAAGTTTATCACCACACAGAGCTGTTGAATCAGCTAATTGATGAAAATCGACTTGCTTTGAATTATGAAGTTCATGAAACAATTGTATTCCATGATTCTTGTTACTTAGGTCGTTATAACGATGTTTATGATGCACCACGTGAGATACTGCGAGGTATTCCAGGCGTGAAACTTGTAGAAATGGAGCGTAATCGTGAAACGGCTATGTGCTGTGGTGCAGGTGGTGGCTTAATGTGGATGGAAGAACATGTTGGTAACCGTATTAATGTTGCACGTACAGAGCAGGCTTTAGCAACAAATGCATCAGTTATTTCATCGGGCTGTCCTTACTGCTTAACGATGCTTGAGGATGGTACAAAGGCAAAAGAAGTTGAGGATACAATTGGAACATTCGATGTTGCAGAGCTATTAGAGCGATCTGTGTTTGGTGAAAAAGGGAAAGCACTTGAAAACCCTGCTGAAGAAGCTGCAGATGAGATGCTTGAAGAGGTAGTGGCTTCTGTAGACAATGTCGAACAAGACAAGAATGTAGAAATTAACGCAGAAAATTGATAGCTATTGTAGAAATATTTTAGTTATCTGAAAAATATAAATTGCACAATAAATAATTGTTTTGTAGAATAAGATTAAATGGAAATGGGAGTGAGACTTTAAACTCCCATTTTTCATAGAGTGAAATCGAGCGAGCGTTCAGTCAACAACGGTGCTCTGATAATTCATAGAGTACGTAAAACAAAAGGGGTGTTTTACTTGAATAGAGCTGTTATTTTAGCAGGAGCAAGAACGGCATTTGGGAAGTTTGGAGGTTCACTTTCAGCATTAAGTGCAAGTGATTTAGGTGCTATCGCTATAAGGGGGGCAATAGAGAAAGCCAATATTTTACCAGATGATGTGAATGAAGTGATTTTAGGCTCCGTATTACAAGGGGGACAGGGCCAAATTCCTTCTAGACAGGCTGCAATTAAAGCAGATTTACCGAAAGCTGTAAAAACAGAAACGATTAACAAAGTTTGTGCATCAGGAATGCGTGCTGTCACACTAGCAGATCAGCTTATTCGTTTAGGGGACGAAGAAGTGATTATCGCTGGTGGTATGGAATCAATGTCCAATGCACCGTACTATCTACAAAATGGTCGAACAGGTTTACGGATGGGTGATTCTACAATAGTAGATGGCATGTTATATGATGGCTTAACATGTGCTTTTGATAAGGCAAGACCACATATGGGGAGTTACGGTAATTCAACAGCCAAGGAGTTTTCATTAAGCCGTGAGGAGCAGGATGCTTGGTCTGTTCGCAGTCATGAGCGAGCACTGTCAGCAATTGAAAAAGGTTACTTTGCTGAAGAAATCGTGCCTTTGGAAATTCCACAACGTAAGGGAGAACCGCTTCTAGTTGATACAGATGAGGCACCAAGAACGGGTACATCCATGGAGGTACTTGCGAAGCTTAAACCAGCCTTTGATAAGGATGGAACAATTACAGCAGGTAATGCACCTGGGGTAAATGATGGTGCATGTGCACTAGTAGTCATGAGCGAGGAACGTGCAGCTCGTGAAGGCAGGGAGCCACTAGCAGTAATTATCGGCCATGAAGAGCTTGCCATTGAGCCAGAGAATTTCCCGCAAACACCTGGCTTAGTAATTAACAAATTACTGAAAAAGACAGGGAAATCATTAGCAGACATTGATCTATTCGAAATCAATGAGGCCTTTGCCGCAGTAGCACTAGTCAGCAAACAGCTAGCCGATTTAGATGCTGAAAAGGTCAATGTGAACGGTGGAGCAGTTGCGCTAGGACATCCAATCGGTGCATCTGGAGCACGTATTATTTTAACACTTGCGCAGGAATTAAAGCGCCGTGGTGGTGGCATAGGAATTGCAGCAATTTGTTCAGGTGGTGGGCAAGGCGATGCGATTATGATTGAAGTACCAAAAACAGGGGGATATGAATGATGGGAATTCAAAAGGTAATGGTCATTGGTGCAGGGCAAATGGGCTCTGGCATTGCACAAGTTTGCGCACAGGCAGGCTATGAGGTCAAATTGAATGACATGAAGCAAGAGTTTTTCGAACGTGGTCTAGGGGTTATTACGAAAAATTTATCACGTGATGTAGAAAAGGGTCGTAAAACAGAGGAAGAAAAAGCGGCTATATTAAGTCGTATCAAGATGTCACTAGATTTACAGGATGCTAGTGATGTAGATATTATCATTGAGGCTGCAGTAGAAAATATGGAAGTGAAGCAATCTATTTTTAAGCAAATTGATCAAATTGCACCAGCACATGCTATTTTAGCGACAAATACATCTTCACTGCCTATTACTGAAATTGCAGCTGTTACTAATCGTCCAGAGCAAGTAATTGGGATGCATTTTATGAATCCTGTACCTGTTATGAAGCTAGTGGAAATCATTCGAGGGTTAGCAACTAGTGATGAAGTCTATAAAGCAGTAGAAGACATGACAGTGAAATTATCCAAAACACCCGTAGAGGTAAATGATTTCCCTGGCTTTATTTCAAATCGAATTTTACTTCCTATGATTAACGAAGCGATTTATGCATTGTATGAGGGTGTAGCTACAAAGGAAGCAATCGACGATGTAATGAAGCTTGGTATGAATCATCCGATGGGTCCATTAACGCTGGCAGATTTTATTGGTCTTGATACATGTCTCTACATTATGGAGATTTTACATGAGGGCTTAGGTGATAGTAAGTATAGACCTTGTCCATTGCTTCGAAAGTATGTGGCAGCTGGCTGGCTAGGAAAGAAATCAGGAAGAGGCTTTTACGTTTATGAATAATCCTATGGGGATGGGACAATTTCAAGGAAATGTAATGCTGCGGGACAACTTAGAGGGGTGACAATATAGATGCATTTACAGTTTACAGATGAACAAGTGATGATGCGAGATATGGTTCGAGATTTTGCACAGGAAAAAATTGAACCATGGATAGCGAGAATGGAAGCAGGAGAGTTTCCACGTGAGCTTCTTGCACAAATGGGTGAACTTGGATTGATGGGGATCACAACACCCGAAGAGTTAGGCGGGGCTGCGATGGATTTTACATCGTACATAATTGCTATTAACGAACTATCGAAGGTGAGTGCTGTAATGGGCGTTATTTTATCCGTTCATACTTCAGTAGGCACCAATCCAATTATTTATTTTGGAAATGAAGAGCAAAAGAAACGCTATGTTCCAAAGCTTGCAGCAGGTGAATATTTAGGAGCATTTTGTTTAACAGAACCAAGTGCTGGCTCAGACGCTGGCTCGTTACAATCAAAGGCAGTGCGAGATGGCGATGAATATGTCATTAATGGCTCCAAAGTATTTATAACAAATGGTGGAGAGGCTGATGTGTATATTGTATTCGCATCAACGAACCCTGCTGAAAAAACACGCGGCATTTCTGCGTTTATAGTTGAGAAGGGAACGCCAGGCTTAATTATCGGTAAAGATGAACAGAAAATGGGCTTACATGGCTCACGTACAGTTCAGCTCACATTCGATAATTGCCGTATACCAGCCAAAAACCTTCTTGGGAAAGAGGGAGAAGGCTTTAAAATTGCAATGGCTAACTTAGATGTTGGAAGAATTGGGATTGCAGCACAAGCGTTAGGGATTGCAGAAGCAGCTCTTGAAGCAGCTACAGTATATGCAAAAGAGCGTATTCAATTTGGTAAACCGATTGTTGCACAGCAAGGAGTTAGCTTTAAGCTGGCAGATATGGCCACTGCTGTTGAATCCGCTAAATTATTAGTCTATCGAGCTGCTGATTTACGTGCAAAAGGTTTACCATGTGGAGCAGAAGCGTCCATGGCAAAACTATTTGCCTCACGCACGGCTGTCCAAACCGCAATAGAGGCTGTTCAAATTTTTGGTGGCTACGGCTACACTGAAGATTATCCAGTAGAGCGTTATTTCCGCGATGCAAAGGTAACAGAAATCTATGAAGGCACAAGTGAAATTCAACGGTTAGTTATTAGTAAACATTTACTGAAATAAAATCCTATGTTGCATAGTTGATATTGCTCAGGTGGGGTGAAGAACTGCTCGGGTAGCCAAGGAAACTGCTCAGGTGGGGTGATGAATCGCTCGGGTATCCATGAAAACTGCTCAGGAGAGTCGTTGAATTGCTCGGGTAGCCAAGAAAACTGCTCAGGAGAGTTGTTGAATCGCTCGGGTAGCCAAGGAAACTGCTCAGGTGAGTCGTAGAATCGCTCGGGTAGCCGGGGAAACTGCTCAGGTGTAGTGAAGAACTGCTCGGATACCCAAGGAAACTGCTCAGGTGTGGCGAAGAACTGCTCGGGTAGCCAAGAAAACTACTCAGGTGTGGTGGAGAATCGCTCGGGTAGCCAAGGAAACTGCTCAGGTGTGGCGAAGAACTGCTCGGGTAGCCAAGAAAACTGCTCAGGAGAGTTGTTGAATCGCTCGGGTAGCTGGGGAAACTGCTCAGGAGAGTCGTTGAATCGCTCGGGTAGGTACCCAAGGAAACTGCTCAGGTGAGTCATAGAACTGCTCGGGTAGCCGTGGAAACTGCTCAGGAGAGTCATAGAATCGCTCGGATATCCAGAGAAACTGCTCAGCCCAATAAATTAATGTCACACCTAGATTCAAAATCGATAACAGAATGCACTAAATAAAAAGAGCAATCATCAAAGAAGCGTAATCACCTAGAAATAAATAGTTTAGCATTAACAGAGTCTAACTAAAAAGGGGAAATGGACAATGAACTTTCAATTAACAGAAGAGCATGAACAATTACGCGAAATGATTCGAGATTTTGCTATTAATGAAGTGGCGCCAACAGCAGCGGAGCGTGACGAGAACGAAGAGTTTGATCGTGCAATTTTTGATAAAATGGCGGAGCTTGGTTTAACAGGTATTCCATGGCCAGAGGAATATGGTGGGGCAGGCTTTGATTATCTCGCGTATGTTATTGCTGTAGAAGAATTATCCCGTGTCTGCGCTTCAACAGGGGTAACTTTATCGGCTCATACTTCACTGGCAGGCTGGCCGATTTTTAAATTTGGTAATGAAGAACAAAAGCAAAAATATCTTCGTCCAATGGCAGAAGGTAAACATATTGGGGCATATGGTTTAACAGAGCCAGGGTCCGGTTCAGATGCTGGTGGTATGAAAACCTACGCAAAACGTGATGGTGATGATTATATTTTAAATGGCTCGAAAATTTTCATTACAAATGGTGGAGTAGCAGATACATATGTTGTATTTGCTGTAACAGATCCAGAGGCTAAAAATGGCACATCCGCTTTTATCGTAGAGGCCGGATTTGACGGTTTCTCAGTAGGTAAAAAGGAGAAAAAGTTAGGGATTCGTTCATCTCCTACAACTGAAATTATTTTTGATAACTGTCGAGTTCCAAAAGAAAATTTGCTAGGGGCTGAGGGAGAAGGTTTTAAAATTGCAATGACAACACTTGATGGTGGACGTAACGGTATTGCAGCTCAGGCTGTAGGGATTGCACAAGGAGCACTGGATGCAGCGGTAGAGTATGCAAAAGAGCGTGTGCAATTTGGTAAACCGATTACAGCCAATCAAGGTGTTTCTTTCAAACTAGCAGATATGGCTACACAAATTGAAGCATCTCGACTGCTTACATACCAGGCGGCTTGGTTAGAGTCGAGTAGTCTACCCTATGGTAAAGCATCTGCAATGGCGAAATTAATGGCTGGCGATACGGCGATGAGTGTAACGACTGAGGCGGTTCAAATTTTTGGCGGCTATGGTTATACAAAAGATTATCCAGTTGAGCGCTTTATGCGTGATGCTAAAATCACACAAATATATGAAGGTACGCAAGAGATTCAACGTCTTGTTATCTCTCGTATGCTAACAAGATAATACATGACAGAAAAAGAGAAAAGGCCCCAGGTACAGTCAACAGTTAAAGATGAAAATCTCATCGCCATTCGTCGGGAACAAATGATACAGGGAGCCATAAAATTATTTAAAGAAAAAGGTTTTCATCGTGCCACGACGAGAGAAATCGCAAAAGCTGCTGGCTTTAGTATCGGTACTTTATATGAGTATATCCGAACTAAAGAGGATGTCCTTTATCTAGTATGTGATAGTATCTATCATCATGCAATGGAGCGACTTTCAAGTTATGAGATAAAAGCAGGGACGATAGAAGAATTAAAAGAAATGATCCGAGAGTATTTCTTGCAAATTGATCACATGGTTGATGAACTGACTATCATGTATCAGGAAACAAAATCTTTATCAAAAGAAGCGCAGCGCTATGTATTTAGTAAGGAGTTTGAAATGGTTGCCACGTTTGAACGACTGCTAAAGCGGTGTGTGCAGTCAGGTGAAATTACAATGACCGATAAGCAAATCCATTTGGCAGCCAATAATTTAGTTGTCTCAGGGCAAAGCTGGGCGTTCCGAAAATGGGCGCTACATCGTCAGCATTCGATTGATGAATTTATTGACATGCAAATAACATTGTTTATTTCAGGTATAAAGGGGTTCTGTTAAGGGGTTGTCGGTAATTGCATAAAGCGACATTGCAATTACCGACTTTTTTTGAACTACAATTGATTAAGGGGAGAAAGTGGGGATTTCATATGACAAAGGTAGAAGTATATCGTCCAAAAAATCACGTACGTTTTGTTACAGCATCGAGTCTATTTGATGGACATGATGCTTCGGTCAACATTATGCGACGTATTTTACAATCTAGTGGGGTAGAGGTTATTCATTTAGGACATAATCGCTCTGTAGAAGAAGTCGTGAATGCTGCGATTCAAGAAGATGCGCAAGGCGTAGCCATCTCATCTTATCAAGGCGGCCATATGGAATACTTTAAATATATGTATGATTTACTGCGTGAAAAAGGTGCTCCACATATAAAGATATATGGTGGTGGTGGTGGTGTTATTTTGCCACGAGAAATTAAGGAGCTACATGCTTATGGGATCGCAGGGATTTTTTCGCCAGAGGATGGACGTGTTTTAGGTTTGCAAGGGATGATCAATGAACAAATTAAAGGTACTGATTTTCCTACAGCAACAGGTAGCTATTTAGAAAAGCTAGATATGTTAACGACAGAGACACCAGAGATTTTAGCGAATTTAATCACTGCTGCGGAGTCGAATGACGATGATGAAACGAAAAAAATGATAGAAGAAGCTCGAAAGCGCACGAAAGAGACACCTGTTTTGGGTATTACTGGTACTGGTGGTGCTGGGAAATCGTCTCTGACAGATGAGTTAATCCGTCGATTCTTAAAGGAATTCCCAGATAAACGTGTAGCAATACTTTCAGTCGATCCAACTAAGCAAAAAACAGGTGGTGCATTGCTAGGGGACCGAATACGGATGAATGCTATCTTCAACAATCGAGTATACATGCGTAGTTTAGCAACTCGTGGATCTCGTACAGAGCTTACCGCTTCCATTGGAGATGTGCTAGATGTCGTTCGTGTAGCAGGCTATGATTTAATTATTGTAGAAACAAGTGGTATCGGTCAAGGGGATGCTGAAATTACAAAATATACGGACCTATCCATGTATGTGATGACCAGCGAGTTTGGTGCCCCAACGCAGCTTGAGAAAATTGATATGATTGATTTTGCCGATGTTATCGCTATCAATAAGTTTGAACGTAAGGGCTCTGAGGATGCGCTTAGACAGGTACAAAAGCAATATCAACGTTCTCGAGAGCTTTGGCATGAATCACTAGACGCAATGCCAGTTTATGGTACGATTGCAAGCCAATTCAATGATAAAGGCACGAATGCTTTATTTGCCGCACTTGTTAACATTATTAATGAAAAGACAGGCTACAATTGGGAAACAGGTTATGAGCAATTTGCAAAAACTCAAAAGCAGGATGTTATTATTCCAAATGACCGTCGCTATTATTTGCGCGAAATTACAGATACAGTGCGTGGCTATCATAAAAAATCAGAGCAACAGGTAGTATTTGCACGTCAACTATTCCAACTAGAGGGTGCAATTGCTGCAGTGAAAGAAAAGGCTCCTGATGATGCACTTGTCGCATCTCTTACCTCTCTAGCAGAAGGTGTCAGAGATGAATTAACAGCGGAATCCAAACGTATTTTAGATAATTGGCAGGCTCTAAAGGAAGCATACTCAGGAGATGAATTTGTCACAAAGGTTCGCGATAAGGAAATTCGCACAATTTTAAAGACAACAAGTCTTTCAGGAACAAAAATTCCAAAGGTTTCCTTACCGAAATTTGAGGACTATGGTGAAATTCTACGCTGGGTTTATAAAGAAAATGTACCTGGTGAATTCCCATATACAGCAGGTGTATTCCAATTTAAACGTGAAGGGGAAGATCCAAAGCGACAATTCGCTGGTGAGGGAACTCCAGAGCGAACAAACAAACGATTCCATTATCTATCGAAGGATGATGATGCAAAACGTTTATCTACAGCTTTTGATTCGGTAACACTCTATGGCGAAGATCCAGATTATCGACCAGATATTTATGGAAAGGTTGGGGAATCAGGTGTTTCTATATGTACGTTAGAGGATATGAAGAAGCTTTATGCGGGCTTTGATTTATGTGCTCCGTCAACATCAGTATCCATGACAATTAATGGTCCAGCACCAATTATTTTAGCAATGTTTATGAATACGGCTATTGATCAACAAGTGAAACTACGTGAGAAAGAACTTAGTCGACCTTTGACAGTTGAAGAATTTACAGAGACACGAGAGAAAACATTGCAGGTTGTGCGAGGAACAGTGCAAGCGGATATTTTAAAAGAAGATCAAGGGCAAAATACATGTATTTTTTCAACAGAGTTTGCCTTACGTATGATGGGAGATATTCAACAATACTTCATTGACCATAAGGTTCGTAATTATTACTCAGTATCCATTTCTGGCTATCATATTGCCGAAGCTGGTGCAAATCCAATTTCACAATTGGCCTTTACATTGGCGAATGGCTTTACGTATGTAGAATATTATTTAAGTCGCGGTATGAATATTAATGACTTTGCACCAAATCTGTCATTCTTCTTCTCGAATGGACTTGACCCAGAGTACACGGTTATTGGACGTGTTGCTCGTAGAATTTGGGCAGTGGTAATGCGTGATAAGTACAACGCTAATGAACGTGCACAAAAATTAAAGTACCATATTCAAACATCTGGACGCAGCTTGCATGCACAGGAGATTGATTTTAATGATATTCGTACAACATTACAGGCACTTATGGCATTACAGGATAACTGTAATTCATTGCATACAAATGCCTATGATGAAGCCATTACAACACCTACTGAAGAGTCAGTTCGTCGAGCGATGGCTATTCAGATGATCATTACAAAAGAGCATGGTTTAGCGAAAAATGAAAACCCACTGCAAGGGGCATTTATCGTGGAAGAGTTAACAGATCTTGTAGAAGAAGCCGTTCTGGAAGAATTTGATCGCATAAATGATCGTGGTGGCGTGCTAGGCGCAATGGAAACACAATATCAACGTGGTAAAATCCAAGAGGAATCCATGTACTATGAAATGTTGAAACATTCTGGTGAGCTACCGATTATCGGTGTCAACACATATTTGAATCCGAATCCACCTTCCGATGCGGATATAGATAATATGGAGATTGCACGTGCGTCCACAGAAGAAAAAGAGACGCAAATCCATAATTTACAGGAATTCTGGAAGCAACATGAAAGTGAATCAGAAGCAGCTATTAATCGCTTACAGGAAGTAGCTGTTAACAACGGTAATATTTTTGCAGAGCTAATGGAAACAGTAAAAGTAGCAAGTTTAGGACAAATTACGAAAGCTTTATATGAGGTAGGGGGACAATATCGTCGTAATATGTAATTTGCAAATATGCATATCCTCTTACTTATTAGCATTTATTCTATAAAATGCTTCTGTAGTTTTAAGTGTCTAGTCTTAGGATTAGGCACTTTTTTTTATTTTCGTTATAATAGAACTGTAAAAAAAGGGGAGGCGCAGTAGAGGATGAAATCAGCTTTTCACTTCATTATTATTTTAGCTTTAGTGTTGGGAGTCATTTTCCTGTATAATAAGCAAATTGGCGCTGTTCCTTTACTAATTCTATCTATATATTTATTTTACCTTGGGATAAAAAAAATACATGATATAAAAAACAGTAATTGAAGCTAGCAAAGAGGATAAAACTTTGTATATAATGGGTATTATGCTTATGATATGGAAAGTTACTTTTGTGCGGTCTTTTTTGCTGCGCTCCGAAAATAAAGCAATAAAAACGTCCATTGTGATGAGAGAAAGGAAGTGCACGAATTGAATTTTCGTGAAATGACAAAGGAACAGTTAGCGGAAGAATCGTTAATTAACTTAGCTTATGTAATTTTAAATGAAAAACGTGCCTCAGTGTCTTTTAATGACTTACTAACAATCATTCAGGAGCTTGTAGGCTATAGTAATGAAGAAATCAAAGCACGCCTACTACAATTTTACACAGATATGAATGTAGATGGTCGCTTCTTATACAATCAAGAGACAGGTTGGGGTTTACGCGAATGGTTTAAAGTTGAGCAAATTGAGGAAGAGACAGCTCCTTCTGTGAAAACGCATAAGAAAAAATCTAAAGCTGCCCTTGACGAGGATGATTTGGATGAGGATCTGGATCTAGATGAAGAAGATATCGACTTTGATGAAGATTATGAAGAATTTGTTGAAGAAGACGATGTTGAGGAAGAAGAAGATAAAGAAGACATTGATTTTGACGATGAGGACATAGAGGACATTGATGAAGAAATCGATGAAGACTTTATAGAGGAAGATGACGATGAGGAATTCGAAGAAGAAGAGGAAGAAATTTAATTTTTCTATCTTTTATGCCCGTGGTAATAATTCTTGACTTCTATCTCGGTTACGTTTAATCTTTTACTTGGGCTCCTTAAAAAAGGAGAAAGACCGTGTATGTAATACGCTCCCCCTGCAAACCTATGCAGGAGGGGCGTTTTTTTGTTGTTAACTTTATCTTCATTCACCAAATATTTTGGTATCGAAAGCATAGCGGCAGATACAGAAGACTCCCACCTCTACAGGTGGTGAGATAAATGCGGTATTGGTTCCTTTTCAGTGAGTGTCCAAACACCTACTGAATGAAGATAAAGCCTCTGGCGGATGTCACGGATTTTCAAAGGAATGAATTGTGCGGGCACAATTCAAAATCCGGACGCAATTACGCCAAGGCGAAATTGATTCAGTTAAACACTCCCAAATTACTACTGACATGAATATAAATGTTCCAAATACTTCATGATGTATAGTAATCGGTGACTGAATAAATGTTAGCAATCAATTTTTAAAAGGAAAGTAGAAAAGAGATAGAAACGATTAAGCTTCGAATCGACTACACTTTTTTGTAGACATTCTCGGCTTTTCTTATTTTTAGGTATAAGTATTTCTTTACCGAGACATTTACGCTAAGATACTTAGTTATTAACATAGCGTATATGCACTTTTCTTACTTGCAATTTTTAGAACATCATAAGGAGGAATTTTTTCATGACAAAGTATATTTTTGTAACAGGCGGGGTTGTGTCATCGCTTGGAAAAGGGATTGTAGCGGCATCTTTAGGTCGTTTATTAAAAAATCGTGGGTTAGAAGTAACCATTCAAAAATTTGATCCTTATATCAATATTGACCCTGGTACAATGAGTCCTTATCAACACGGTGAGGTTTTCGTAACAGATGATGGCGCAGAGGCTGACCTTGACTTAGGTCACTATGAACGATTCATTGATATTAACCTTGGCAAACATTCTACTGTAACGTCAGGTCGTGTTTACCAGTCTGTTTTACAAAAAGAACGCCGCGGAGATTACAATGGTGGTACAGTACAAGTAATTCCTCATATAACAAATGAAATCAAAGATCGTATTCAACGAGCTGGTCGCGAAACTAACGCAGACGTAGTTATTACAGAAGTAGGCGGAACAGTAGGGGATATTGAATCATTACCATTCCTTGAAGCAATTCGCCAAATGAAAACGAACTTAGGCCATAACAACGTAATGTACGTTCATTGTACGCTTATTCCTTACATTAAAGCTGCAGGTGAGCTAAAAACAAAGCCAACTCAGCACTCTGTAAAAGAATTACGTTCTTTAGGTATTCAACCAAATATTATCGTGGTCCGCACAGAGCAAGAAGTGCCACAAGATATGAAAGAAAAACTAGCTTTATTCTGTGATGTACAGCCACACGAAATTATTGAATCTCGTGATGCAGAGCATTTATATGAAGTACCATTAAACCTACATGCACAAGATATTGATGATATCGTACTTGACCATTTTGGCATTGAAGCACCAGAAGCAGATATGGAAGAATGGCGCGAGCTTGTAGCAAAAGTGAAGAGCTTACCAAATAAACGAAAAGTAGCATTAGTAGGTAAATATGTAGAACTACAAGATGCTTACATTTCTGTTGTAGAGGCATTAAAACATGCAGGCTATGCATTTAATTCTGATATTGAAATTGACTGGATTAATGCAGAGTATGTAGATGCTGACAATGTTGCTACACTATTAAAAGGTGCTGACGCTATTTTAGTGCCTGGTGGTTTCGGCGACCGTGGAGTTGAAGGTAAAATTTTAGCGACACAATATGCCCGTGAAAATAATGTTCCGTTCTTAGGTATTTGCTTAGGTATGCAACTGGCGACAGTGGAATTTGCTCGTAACGTTCTTGGCTTAAAGGGTGCACATTCTACAGAGCTTGATGCAAAAACAGATTATCCTATTATTGATTTCTTACCAGATCAAAATGATAATGTTGATCTTGGTGGTACATTGCGTTTAGGATTATATCCATGTAAATTAAAGGATGGCTCAAAAGCAAAGAATGCATATGGGAAAGAACTTGTTTATGAACGTCACCGTCATCGCTATGAATTTAACAATGAGTATCGTGAAGCTATGGAAGCGGCAGGTCTTGTCTTCTCAGGTACAAGTCCTGATGGTAAGTTAGTGGAAATAATTGAATTACCGGATAATAATTTCTTCGTAGCTTGTCAATTCCATCCTGAATTTGTTTCACGTCCAAATCGTCCACAATCATTGTTCCGAGATTTTATCGGTGCAACATTTAAATAATGCAAAAAGAGTTGTCTCACATGCTGAGGCAACTCTTTTTTTAAAGCTATTTCATAATTGCTTCTTTACAATTCTTCGTCATTCATACCAAGCATTTCATCATAAGCCATCTTGACAGCTTCATAAACAAAAAGGGCAGCAATAGCATGTGGAATTACGATACGCTCACCTAAATCATTTGGTAATAAACCACCTCGTAGGCGTGTTGAAATATACGTATAGGCTAATTCCGCCAGTGAATTTTGAGAATCAGCTACTTCACAAGCAACAGCTGCGAATGGAATAAATTGATCATTGAGTTGCTGTGCTAAAGCGATGGCTTCTTTATCTTCTGCACTACGGGTAAAAATGCATACCCGATCAGCCTCTGTAAGCACAGTTTCCTTTGTCCAAGGTGCTAGCTTGGTAAAACGTTCTACAGCGTGGCATGCATTTAGTTCAACTACCTGCATTTCACCAAAGCATGCGAAATAGACATTACCTTCTCCAATCCCTGCTTGTGCTAGTAAACGCGCTGTTTCTTCAATAGAATCCTCTTCACTTTGTATTATTCTTTGTAATAATCCACTTAGTTGTGTTGTTAGTATTTTTGACATAATCCCACCTCAATCAATATTATATGTTTGAAGGGACTATAAATCAAAAGCAGATAATTTATAATACTAGAAGGTATTAAGATAATAAAGGAGAATAATACATACTAAGGGAAGTTTTTGTGCAAGAATAATAACTCAAAAAGGGCGGAATGAAATGTGAAACGATTACTAATTGTCGATGATCAACAAGGAATTCGTTTGCTTTTGAATGAAGTATTAAAAAAGGAAGGCTATGTTACATATTTGGCTGCTAACGGCATGGAGGCACTAAAATATGCTGAAGAGGAAATGGATTGTGTCCTATTAGATATGAAAATACCAGGGATGGACGGCATAGAAATTTTAAAGTGCTTAAAAGAGAAATGGCCACATCTTCCTGTATTTATGATGACTGCCTATGGCGAACTGGATGTCGTTCAGGAAGCATTAGATTTAGGGGCTATTCGATATTTCACAAAACCTTTTGATATTTTTGAAGTGCGCGATGAGGTAAATAAAGTTTTAAAATCTTAGAAACAGGCAGTGGTTAACACGGCCTGTTTTTAGTAGTGATATTCTAGAGTTTCTTATTCTCATTACTTCCTAAAATATTTAATTTTCAATCTGTTGTTGTACTGCGTTTTGTGTAGAAAACAGATGCAGGGGCAACCCTTCGTTGCGTTGCACTACACTGCGGTAGCACTGTCGCTTCGCTTTCGTGCAGAAAAGAGACGCTGCCGCTACGTTGCACTGCGCTATCGCGTAGAAAATAAAAGCCCCTGCTTTTCAGGGGCAACCCTTCGTTGCGTTGCGCTACACTGTGGTGGCACTGCCGCTTCGCTTTCGTGCAGAAAAGAGACGCTGTCGCTACGTTGCACTGCGCTATCGCGTAGAAAATAAAAGCCCCTGCTTTTCAGGGGGAACCCTTCGTTGCGTTGCGCTACACTGTGGTGGCACTGCCGCTTCGCTTTCGTGCAGAAAAGAGACGCTGTCGCTACGTTGCACTGCGCTATCGCGTAGAAAATAAAAGCCCCTGCTTTTCAGGGGG
>Ga0213825_1000446_pt1 | contig 30081 bp, 25 predicted proteins | sample MC6MC0900MG_FD_179896 | JGI IMG/M metagenome (GOLD analysis project Ga0213825, IMG submission 179896) | Enriched soil aggregate microbial communities from Iowa State University, Ames, United States - MC6-MC0900-MG | ecosystem: Environmental > Terrestrial > Soil > Unclassified | place: USA: Iowa...
AAAACTTTAGAGGAAAATGGAATAGGTAGACCGAGTACTTATGCACCTACAATTACCACATTATTAAGCAGAAAATATGTGGATAGAGAAAAGAAGGTATTACTTCCTACAGAACTAGGATTCATAGTTAATAATATAGTTAGTGAATATTTTAAACAAATAGTTGATGTAGAATTTACTGCAGAAATGGAAAGTAAATTAGATAGTATCGAAGAAGGAAATGCTAATTGGAAATCTGTAGTAGAAGAATTCTTTGTACCACTAAAGGAAGCTATAGAAATAGCCGAAAAAGAAATAGCTAAGATAACTATAGAAGATAAGGTATCTGACATACCATGTGATAAATGCGGAAGACTTATGGTTATAAAACAAGGAAGATTTGGTGAGTTTCTTGCATGTCCAGGATATCCAGAGTGTAAAAATACAAAGACCATGGCTAGAGAGTTAGATGTAAAGTGTCCTAAGTGTGGGGGAAATGTTTTAGAAAAGAGAAGTAAAAAAGGTAAGATATTTTATGGATGTGGAAATTATCCACAGTGTGATTTTGTAAGCTGGCATGAACCTACAGAAAAGAAGTGTCCTCAATGTGGAAGTGTTATGGCAAAAAGATATAGCAAAGCAAAAGGTGATTATTTAGAATGCATTAACTCAGAATGTAAGCATAAAGAGTTAACAGATAATAAATAAAATGGTTTATATTAGTTAAAAGTTAACTTGAAATAAAATTTAATTTAAAAAAAGGTTAAATTTGTCGAAAACAAACAAAAAACATGTTGATAGAATAAATTCTATATGTTATCATGGTATATGGCAACGAAACAATTCTAAAACTTGTGAAAGAAAAGAATATTTTGAATTATTCAAAAGGTTGCAGTGATAAATAGCATTATGAAAATTATAAAAAAGAAGAAGGAGGAATAATGATGTCATTATTAGATAAAACAAGAAAATTAAACAAGATTTTACAAAAGTCAGGTTCAGAACCAGTAGTTTTTGATGATATATGTGGACTTCTAAGTGAAGTATTAGATTGTAATGTATATGTAATTAGTAGAAAGGGGAAAGTTTTAGGATATAATCTTTCCTATGGATTTGAATGTGATAAAGTTAAAGAACAAGTAATTGAAAATAAGAGATTTCCAGAGCAATATAATGCTAAACTGCTAAATATAGATGAGACAAAGGCAAATATGCCAAGCAGTGGAATTTGTGTGTTTAATGGAGAAGTTCAATGTGACTTTAAAGATATGTTATCAACTATAGTACCTATTAATGGTAATAGAGAAAGATTAGGAACTTTATTATTGTCAAGATTTTCAAAACAGTTTACTGAAGATGATTTAGTTATTGCAGAGTATAGTGGTACTATTGTAGGAATGGAAATGTTAAGAGCTAAAACTGATGAGATGGAAGAAGAAGCAAGAAAAAAAGCTATAGTTCAATTGGCTATAGGAACTTTATCTTATTCAGAATTAGAAGCTGTAGAACATATATTTAATGAACTTGATGGCAGTGAGGGACTTTTAGTTGCATCTAAAATAGCAGATAAAGTTGGAATAACTAGATCTGTTATAGTAAATGCTCTTAGAAAGTTCGAAAGTGCTGGAGTTATAGAATCTAGATCTTTAGGAATGAAGGGTACTCATATAAAGATTCTAAATGAGAAGCTAATAGATGAGTTAAACAAGCTTAAATAATTTAATAGAATATGTAGAAAAACATAAAAAATAAAAATCCTGATAAGGGATTTTTATTTTTAATGAAGAAAGTTTCTACATTACTACCATGTATTTTTAAATTTTCCTAGGGAACTATATAAATAGTTGCATAGGAAATCATTTATATAGGTATATAGAGAACTACATAAATATTTATAATGGAAACTATTTAACTATAGAAATAGTTAAATAGTTAAATAGTTGTTTTATCCATGCGGGTTTCATGGATTTCCCTTTTAAATAGTGTAATTAATATATACTATTTATGTAAAAAGTTCATTATTGTATTAGTAATGTTTTAACTAGTAAAATAATTTAAATTAACCTTGTTATTTAGAAATAAATTTGTTGAATATTGATTTTCTATATGATATAATACACAAGGTAAGAAAATACACACACTACTGAATTTATTAAAAGGTGCTTTAAGGAGTAGTTAATAAAAATGATGGTAGTGGAGGAAAAAACCAGGAGGTATATTAAAATGGCAGTTATTTCAATGAAACAATTATTAGAAGCAGGTGTTCACTTTGGACATCAAACAAGAAGATGGAACCCTAAAATGGCTCCATACATTTTTACTGAGAGAAATGGTATCTATATCATTGACTTACAAAAAACAGTTAAGAAAATTGATGAAGCATATGATTTCATAAAATCAGTATCAGAAGAAGGAAAAGATATATTATTTGTTGGAACTAAAAAGCAAGCTCAAGAAGCTATCCAAGAAGAAGCTATCAGATCAAGCATGCACTTTGTAAACAACAGATGGTTAGGTGGAATGTTAACTAACTTCAGAACTATTAAAACAAGAATTGGTAGACTTGAAGCTTTAGATAAAATGGAAGAAGATGGAACATTTGATGTTCTTCCTAAAAAAGAAGTTATTCAACTTAAAAATGAAAGAGAAAAATTAGAAAAGAACCTTGGCGGAATTAGAAATATGGATGCTAAGAATATTGGAGCTTTATTTATAGTTGACCCAAGAAAAGAAAAAAATGCTATACTTGAAGCTAAAACATTAGGAATTCCTGTAATAGCAATAGTTGATACAAACTGTGATCCAGATGATGTAGACTATGTAATTCCAGGAAACGATGATGCTATAAGAGCAGTTAAATTAATAACTGAAAGATTAGCTGATGCTATAATTGAAGCAAGACAAGGTGAAGAAGTAGCTGAATAATATAGCAACTTTTAAAGTGAATTTCAAACAGCCTCATCTATGGTTGTAAAACATATGAAATTTTAAAGGTAGATGAGAGAGAAATCTTTCATTTACCTTTTTGTTAGGAAATTAAAGGAGGAATAAAGATGATAACAGCAGCAATGGTAAAAGAGTTAAGAGAAAGAACTGGATCAGGAATGATGGATTGTAAAAAAGCTCTTAGCGAAACAAATGGAGATATGGAAAAAGCAGTAGAAGTTTTAAGAGAAAAAGGATTAGCAGCAGCAACTAAAAAAGCTGGAAGAATAGCAGCTGAAGGTATAGTTACTACTTATATATCAGAAGATATGAAGACTGGTTCTGTGGTAGAAGTTAACTGTGAAACTGACTTCGTTGCAGCAAATGATGACTTTAAAGCATTAGCAGCAAATGTAGCTAAAATGGCAACAACTACTACTGTAACTACTGTAGAAGAATTATTAGCAGAAAAATATGTTGGAGATGAAAGCATAACTCTTCAAGACGCTGTTACAGCTCTAATTGCAAAATTAGGTGAAAATATGTCTGTTAGAAGATTTGAAAAATTTGTAGTTGACAATGGAATAATCCAAAGTTATATCCACGGAAATGGAAAAATAGGTGTTTTAGTTCAATTAGCTTGTGAAAAACAAGACGAAGTATTAAAAACAGTTGCTAAAGATGTAGCAATGCAAGTAGCAGCAGCTAATCCATTATTCTTAAACAAAGATCAAGTGGATAATGAATCTTTAGAAAAAGAAAAAGAAATTTACAGAGTTCAAGCTCTTAATGAAGGAAAACCAGAAAACATAGTTGATAAAATGGTAATGGGAAGAATAAGCAAATACTACAAAGAAGTTTGCTTAGTTGATCAAGTATGGGTTAAAAATGGAGATTACACTATAAGCAAATATCTTCAAGAAGAAGGAAAAAAACTTGGAGCAGCTATGAATGTTGTTAAATTTGCTAGATTTGAAAGAGGCGAAGGAATCGAAAAGAAAGAAGAAAACTTTGCTGAAGAAGTTCAAAGACAAATGCAAGGAAAATAATACAAGATAATATTAAAGAGAACCTAGGTTCTCTTTTTTTAAAATCTACATGTATTATAATAACTATTTAACTAGGAAAAAAGCATATTTATATTGGTTTATCTCATATAATATGCATAGGCTAATTTTAGTTATTATTGATAAAAATATAAAAATATGGTGTAAATATATTGAGTTGGAGGTATAATGTATATATGGAAACTGCGAAATATAAAAGAGTCATGCTTAAACTTTCAGGAGAGGCACTAGCGGCAGAAAAGGGGTACGGCATTGATTTTGATACAGCGAACACTATTGCTTTACAAATTAAGAAGTTAGTTGAAATGGGTGTTGAAGTAGGTGCAGTTGTTGGTGGCGGCAACATATGGAGAGGTAGAAGTGGTGAAGGTATGGATAGAACTACCGCGGACTATATGGGTATGCTTGCTACATGTATAAATGCTTTAGCATTACAAGATTCATTGGAAGCTATAGGTGTTAATACAAGGGTTCAAACAGCTATTGAAATGAGAGAAATAGCAGAACCTTACATTAGAAGAAGAGCAATGAGACATCTTGAAAAGGGAAGAGTTGTAATATTTGCAGCAGGAACAGGAAATCCATATTTCTCCACAGACACTACAGCAGCTTTAAGAGCAGCGGAAATAGAAGCAGAAGTTATTTTGCTTGCTAAAAAAGTTGATGGGGTATATGATAAAGATCCTCACAAACATGATGATGCAGTTAAGTTTAATAACTTATCTTATATCGAGGTATTAGAGAAAGGATTGCAGGTTATGGATTCCACTGCTACATCCTTATGTATGGATAATCAAATACCTATTCTTGTATTTGGTTTAGATGAACCTCATAACATTATAAAAGCAGTAAAAGGTGAAAATATTGGTACGTTAGTATCATCTAATATATGTAAATAATTGATGGAGGTAATTTTATGGTAAAAGATATCATTAAAAATGCTGATGAGAAAATGAACAAAACTATTTTGAGCTTACAAAATGAGCTTGGAACATTAAAAGCTGGAAGAGCAAACCCTACAATGCTTGATAGAATATTAGTTGAGAGTTATGGAACAATGGTACCTCTTAACCAAGTAGGGAACATATCTGCTCCAGAACCAAGAGTTCTTCTTATTCAACCATGGGACAAAAGTTGCATGAAAGACATAGAAAAAGCAATTTTAAAATCAGACTTAGGAATTAATCCAAGTAATGATGGTCAGGTTATCAGACTAATCGTTCCAGAATTAACTGAAGAAACTAGAAAAAATTTAGTTAAGTCAGTTAAAAAATGTGGTGAAGATGCTAAGGTTGCTATCAGATCTATCAGACGTGATGCCAATGATAAGATTAAAAATTTAAAGAAGAATAGTGAAATCAGTGAAGATGAATCTAAAAAAGCTGAAGATCAGATTCAAAAAGAAACTGATAAGTTTATCAAATTAATTGATAAGGCTATAGAAGAAAAAGAAAAGTCAATAATGTCAGTTTAATATATGTAATAAAACCTGCAAATATTGCAGGTTTTATTATTATATATTTGTGATATAATAGCATCATGATTACTTGAAATGGAGAGGTATATTTTGAATATATTTAAGTTTAAAAAACACATAATCAAAGAAAAGATACAGTTGGATATGGAACGAATTCCAGCCCATATAGCTATAATTATGGATGGAAATGGACGTTGGGCTAAACAAAGAAAACTTCCAAGAACTATGGGACATAGAGCTGGTATGAAAAATATCAAAATGATGGTAGAGGAATCTAGTAATCTTGGAGTTAGATATTTAACTTTATATGCTTTTTCCACAGAAAATTGGAAGAGACCAGTAGAAGAAGTAGGGGCATTAATGGATTTAGTAGTAGAGTTTATAAATAGGGAATTTGAAGAACTACATAGAAATAACGTAAGACTTAACTCCATAGGCGATATAAGTAAGCTTCCTGAAAAATCAAAGGCTGCTATAGAAGATGCAAAGTATAAAACTAGAAACAATACAGGATTAACTCTTAACATAGCATTAAACTATGGAGGAAGAGATGAGATTGTAAGAGGGGTTAAGGAAATAGCCGAGGAAGTATTGGAAGGAAAGTTGAAAGTTGACAGCATAGATGATAAGGTTATTTCGGATCATTTATATACTAGTGGTATGCCGGATCCGGATATTATTATAAGACCAAGTGGAGAACTAAGAATTAGTAATTATTTATTATGGCAAAGTGCTTATTCTGAATTTTGGTTTTCCAATATAAATTGGCCTGACTTTACAAAAGAAGATTTGAGAAGAGCAATTAGTGATTTTCAAAATAGAGATAGAAGATTTGGTGGAGTATAGTAAGAGGTGAGACAAATGAATGAAAGATATATAGGAGCAATGATATTAGTTCCTTTATTGTTATTTATATTTTTAGGGGGATATTTTCTAAAGGTTTCTGTAGTATTATTATCCCTTGGAGGAATGTATGAATTTTATAAGGTAATTAAGGTGGATGGATATAAACCTATATCTATAGTAGGATATTTATTATGTTTAATTTATTACATATATCTAGGACAGGGATTTAATTTAAACATTGCTGTTGGTGTATTTATCTTCGTAGTATTCCTATTAATGATAGTGCCAGTATTTGATACTGATAGAAACTTCGTTGATGTGGCATTAACCATATTACCTTGTTTTTATGTAGGTTTATTTTTTAGTTTTATATTATTACTTAATAATATGGAAAATGGTGAGTTCTTCATATGGCTCATATTTATATCTTCATGGGGATGTGATACTTTAGCTTATTATTTTGGAAGATATCTAGGAAAGCACAAATTAAATCCAAAGGTTAGCCCTAAAAAAACAATAGAAGGTGCTATAGGCGGACTTATAGGAAGTATTTTAGGCTGTACAATTTATGGGTATATCATAGCTCAATTTGGAGTAGTAGTACCCCTATATAATTATATGATAATTGGCTTATTAGGTGGTATTTTTGGACAGTGTGGAGACTTAGTAGCATCTTCCATAAAAAGACATGCAGGTGTTAAGGATTATTCTAATTTAATTCCTGGACACGGTGGTATACTAGATAGGTTTGATAGTATATTGCTAGTATCTGTGGTGGTATATTATTATATTAATATTTTTGTAGCATAATCATAAAAAATTTATTAGGGTATTATATTAAGGTATTATTAATTTAAGGGATTTCTCAAAAAAATTTACTAATCTTTAAGGGTTGGGCGGTAATAATATAAATGCATGCTCAACAGTTATTTACGATTAGACTATTTTGAGAAGTCCCTTTTAAAATTTAAAATTAATTTAACTATTAGGATTTTGTATTATACCATATAATAGGGTATAATGTTTTTAGATAAAATTAAAGGGGCGTTAACAGTGAAAAACATAAGCATACTTGGAGCCACTGGTTCCATAGGAACACAGACATTAGATATAATAAGAAATAAAGAAAATCAAATAAACTTAATAGGAGTTACAGCTCATAGAAACTTTAAAGGTTTAGTGGATATTATAGAAGAGTTTAGTCCAAAATATATAGGTATAACAGATGAGAAGTGTTATGAAGCTATAAAGGAATACTGCGAAAAGGAAGATAAGCACGTAAACCTATTCGTGGGAGAAGAGGCTCTAGAAAAAGTTGCTACTTTAAAAGAAATAGATACGGTTTTGACTTCTGTGGTAGGAATTGTTGGATTAAAGCCAACTATTAAGGCTATTGAAGCTAAGAAAAATATAGCATTAGCTAATAAAGAAACTTTAGTAGTTGCTGGAGATATAGTTATGGCAAAGGCAAAGGAAAATGGTGTTAAGATCCTTCCAGTAGATTCAGAACATGGAGCTATATTCCAATGTATTCAAGGAAATGAAAGAAAAGATATAAGCAAGATAATACTTACAGCTTCAGGGGGGCCATTTAGAGGTGAAACTAGAGATCACTTGAAGGAGATTACCCCTAAAGAGGCTCTAAAACATCCTAAATGGAACATGGGAAGAAAGATTTCCATAGACTCATCAACTTTAGTAAACAAGGGCTTAGAAGTCATAGAAGCACATTTTTTATTTGGGGTTGACTATGATGACATTGAAGTTATAGTTCATCCGCAAAGCATTGTACATTCCATGGTAGAGTATAAAGATGGTTCTATTATTGCTCAATTAGGAAGTACAGATATGAGGTTACCTATTCAATATGCACTAAGCTATCCTGAGAGAAGGACAGCTGTAGCAGATAGGTTAGATTTTAAAACTATCTCAAATCTAACCTTTGAAGAGCCAGATATAAAGACCTTTAGATGCTTAGAGCTAGCATTTAAAGCAGGAAAGCTTGGTGGAAATATGCCGGCAATTTATAATGGAGCTAATGAAATAGCAGTAGAATTATTCCTAGATGAAAGGATTAAGTATCTACAAATAGAAGAAATAATAGAAGACGCCATGAATAAGTTTCCTCATGTGAAAAATCCAGATTTACAACAAGTTTTAGACATAGATAAGCAGGTTAGGGAATATGTTTTAAAGAGATATGTATAAGTGAATAGAGTGGAAGGGGAGAAAAATATTGCAAAGTATTATAGGTAATATACCATATATTTTAATGGCTTTACTTGCATTTAGTGTTTTAATTATAGGACACGAATTTGGACATTTTATAATGGCTAGAGTTAATGGTGTAAAGGTCCTTGAATTTTCCTTAGGCATGGGACCAAAGTTATTTTCCATTAAGGGGAAAGAGACAGAATACCTTATTAAAGCACTTCCAATTGGTGGTTACGTAAGAATGTATGGTGAAGAGGATGATGTAAGTGTAGTTGATGATAGAGCCTTTTCTAATAAGACATCCTTTCAAAAGTTAACTATTGTAGCAGCAGGCCCTATAATGAATTTTATAATAGCCATACTATTCTTTAGTTTAGTGGGGGGAATAGAAGGCCATTCTACTAACGTTATAGATAAAGTAATAGAAAATTCACCAGCCATGGAAGCTGGAATACAAGCTGGAGATAAGATAACCGAAGTTAATGGTAAGATTGTTACTACCTGGGAAGATTTCTTTAGTGAGATTTTTACAGGAGAAGGTAAACCTGTTAATATGCAGGTAGAGAGAAACGGAGAAAAGATAAAATTTGACTTAGTGCCAACATATAATGAGGCAGAAGATATATACCAAGTAGGGGTATATTCTAAAGTTGTAAAGCCTAACTTTATAGAATCTATAAAACATGGGCTTAATAAAACAGGAAGCACCATAAGACAGACCCTTGGTTTTTTTGGTCAACTGTTTAAAGGAAATGTTTCTTCCGATGATGTAGGAGGACCTATAAGCATAATAAAAATTTCAGGTAAAGCTGCTCAGCAAGGAATTCTTACCCTATTAAATATTATGGCTTTATTTAGTGTTCAGTTAGCTATATTTAATGTAATTCCTTTCCCGGCCTTAGATGGTGGATGGATATTCCTGTTATTATTCCAAATTATAACTGGAAAGGAAGTAAACAAAGAAAAGGTAGCAACAATAAATTACTATGGGTTTTTAGCATTGATGGGACTTATGGTATTGGTATTGCTAAAAGATATTATAAATCCTATTCAATTTTAGGAGGAAATTATGAAGAGAAGAGAAACAAGAAAAGTTAAAATTGGAGATATATATATTGGAGGAGATTCTAGGATTACAGTACAGTCCATGACTAATACAGATACAAGAGATGTATTGGCTACAGTAGAGCAAATTTTAAGACTTGAAAAAAGTGGTTGTGATATAGTAAGATGTGCTGTTCCTGATATGGAAGCTGCAGAATCTATAAAGAATATTGTAAAAGAAATCCACATTCCCTTAGTTGCAGACATACATTTTGATTATAGATTAGCATTAAAGGCTATAGAAAATGGAGTTTCTAAGCTTAGAATTAATCCAGGAAATATTGGTGATATAAGCAGAGTTGAGATGGTGGCAAAGGCTGCAAAAGAAAGAAATATCCCTATAAGGATTGGAGTTAACTCAGGATCTCTAGAAAAAGAAGTTTTAAATAAATATGGTAGAGTATGTAGTGAGGCTCTAGCAGAAAGTGCTCTTAACCATGTTAAAATTCTAGAAGCAGTAAATTTTGAAGATATAATCATATCTATAAAATCTTCTGACGTAGTTCAAATGATAGAGGCTTATAATATAGTTTCTAATAAGGTTAATTACCCTCTGCATATTGGAGTTACAGAAGCAGGAACAATATGGAGAGGTACTGTTAAGTCTAGTGTAGGTGTAGGAGCTCTTTTAGCTCAAGGTATAGGAGATACACTAAGAGTTTCGCTTACAGGAGATGTAGTAGAAGAAGTTAAGGTAGGAAGAGAGATATTAAAATCTCTTGGAATGTTAGATGATGGAATAAAATTTGTGTCTTGCCCAACCTGTGGAAGAACCCAAATAAATCTTATTAAGATAGCAGAAGAAGCAGAAAAAAGGCTAAGTCACGTAAATAAAAATATAAAAGTAGCTATTATGGGATGTGTAGTTAATGGACCAGGAGAAGCCAGAGAAGCAGATGTAGGAATAGCTGGTGGAAAGGGAGAAGGTCTTATCTTTAGAAAGGGTGAGATTGTAAGAAAAGTAAAAGAGGAAGATTTACTTGATGAATTAATTAAGGAGATTGAAAGTTTATAGATAGGAGGAAGCTAAATGACATTGTCAGAACTACTGGGATATGATAGTAGATTGCCTATTTATGAAGATATCATCATATATAAAGTTCAATATCTAAAACAAAGCGAGATGGTTAAAGTAGTATTAAAACATAAAAGTTCCTTAGATGATCCCATGAAGGAGAATATATGTAGTCTTATTAAGGATAAACTTAGTGATTTAGGTACTATAGATGTCTTGTGGTATAGAGATGTAGAACATGTTGCTTTAGAAGATGTGGTGGGAGAGTATTGGATAGATGTCATTAACTCTCTTGCCTCATCTTTTCCTTCTGCTAAGACTAGTTTACTAAAAGCAGTTAAAAAGCTAGAAAATGACAGAATTAACATAGGTATATCCAATGAATTTATATCTAAGATGCTTTGTCATAAGAATATAGATAGATTAATACAAAGTGAAATTTATAATATGTTCAACATTAAAGTAGAAGTGAAAATATACTATGATGAATCTGCTATTGAAGAAGATTATATCCTAGAAAAGCAAATTGAAGAAAAGAGAATAGTAAGTGATATTATAGCAAATAGCCCTAAGGTTTCTAGTAAGTCTAGTGATAAATCTAAAGAAAAGGTTAAAGAAGCTAAAGGGGATAAGAAAAGTAATCCTTGGAAGGACAATTATAGAAAAAGTAAAGAGCCTTTAGATGACAATGTGGTATATGGAAATAGAAATATAAATGAAGAAACCACAGAAATGTCTGAATTAAACATGGGTTCTGGTAGAGTAGCTTTGGCTGGAGATATATTTAAGGTAAATATATTTGAAGCAAAAAGTGGAAAAATATATCCTTCTTTATATATTACAGACTACACTAGTTCCATAACTATAAAAATATATCCAAGAAGTAATGAGGAAGTAGAGAAGCTGTTAGAAGAGTTAAAACCAGGTGTATGTTGCAAGGTTTATGGGGAAGTAGAAATTGATAGATTTTCTAAAGATTTAGTGTTAAATGCAAAGTCTATTGTAAAGTTGAAACCAAGTGAAAGAATGGATGGTTGTGAAGTTAAGAGGATAGAGCTTCATGCTCATACCACCATGAGTTCTATGGATGCGGTGGTAACACCTTCAAAGCTTATTGCTAAAGCTGCTAAATGGGGACATAAGGCGATTGCTATAACAGATCATGGAGTAGCTCAAGCCTTTCCAGAGGCAATGGATGCAGGAAAGAAACATAATATAAAAATTATCTATGGAATAGAGGGATATTTAGTCAATGATGGAGTTGGGATATCTACAGGTTGTAGGGGAATAGATTTTAATAGTTCCTTTGTAGTATTTGATATTGAAACTACAGGATTTTCAAGTCACCAGGATAGTATTATAGAGATAGGAGCTGTTAAAATAGAGAATGGACAGGTTATTGATAGTTTTAATGAACTTATAAATCCAGAGATAAGCATTCCTTATAAAATAACAGAACTTACAGGTATAAGTAATGATATGGTGAAGGATTGTAAAACTATAGAAGATGTACTTCCTAGATTTTTAGATTTTGTAGGAAACTCTGTAGTAGTAGCTCACAATGCAGAGTTTGATACGGGATTTATTAAATCTAAGTGTAGAAATCTTGGGTTGCAGTTTAAAAATGGAATTATTGATACATTGCCTTTAGCTAGATTTTTATTTCCACAACTTAAAAAGCATAAGCTCAATGTAATATGTGAACACTTAAAGATATCCTTAGAAAATCATCATAGAGCTGTTGATGATGCTAAGGCTACTGGGGATATTCTTTTAAAATGTTTTAATATGCTAAGAGAGAAGGAGTTTAATAATTTTGATCAGGTTAATAAGGAATATTTAAAATCCTTTGATGTGAAAAAAGCTCCTACATACCATATAATAATTTTAGCTAAAAACCAATGTGGGATTAAAAATCTATATAAGCTAATTTCCTTTTCTAACTTAGACTATTATCAAAGAAGACCAAGACTTCCTAAGAGTTTAATAGAAGAATATAGAGAAGGCCTTATTATTGGCTCTGCCTGTGAGGCTGGAGAAATATTTAAAGGAGTTCTAGCAGGAAGGTCCATGGAGGACATGGAACACATAGTAGAGTTTTATGATTATTTAGAAGTGCAGCCCATTGGAAATAATGAATTTTTAATAAAAAAGAATATGGTTAAAGATGAAGAAGGACTTAGGGATCTAAATAGACGGGTATGTGAACTTGGTGATTTCTATAATAAAAAGGTAGTTGCAACAGGTGATGTACACTTTTTGGAACCTAGAGATGAAGTTTTTAGAAGAATTTTAATGGCTGGAAAGGGATTTGATGATGCTGATAATCAGCCTCCTTTATATTTCAAAACCACTACAGAAATGTTAAGAGAGTTTTCCTATTTAGGTGAAAAAAAGGCCATGGAAATTGTGGTAGAAAACCCTGAATATATACAAAGCTTAGTTGAAGAGGTTAAGCCTATTCCTGATGAAACCTATGCTCCTAAAATTGAGGGTGCAGAGGATGAAATTAGAAACATGACTCTAAATAAAGTAAAATCTATATATGGAGATAATCTTCCTGAAGTTATTCAAAAGAGACTTGATAAGGAATTAAATTCTATTATAAATAACGGATATGCGGTGCTTTATCTTATAGCACAAAAATTGGTGGCAAAATCTATCGGTGATGGATACCTAGTTGGATCTAGAGGATCTGTTGGATCCTCATTTGTAGCAACCATGTCAGATATAACAGAGGTTAATGGGCTTCCACCCCATTATGTATGTCCTAATTGTAACCATAGCGAATTTATTCTAGATGGATCTATAGGTTCGGGAGTTGACTTACCAGATAAAAACTGTGAAAAATGTGGAACTCCTTATATAAAAGATGGTCATGATATTCCCTTTGAAACCTTCTTAGGATTTGAGGGCGATAAGGAACCGGATATAGACTTAAATTTCTCAGGGGATAACCAAGGTGATATTCACAGATATACAGAAGTTTTGTTTGGAAAAGGTCATACCTTTAAAGCTGGAACCATAGGGACTATTGCAGATAAGACTGCTTATGGGTATGTTAAAAAGTATTTAGATGAAAGAGATATAAATACTACTAATGCAGAAATAGAAAGATTAACTATTGGATGTACTGGGGTAAAGAGAACTTCAGGGCAACACCCCGGAGGAATTATGGTTGTGCCTAGTGACAATGAAATATTTAATTTTTGTCCAATACAACATCCAGCAGATGATCCAAATTCAGATATAATAACAACTCATTTTGATTATCACTCTATAAGTGGTAGACTTTTAAAACTTGATATACTAGGACATGACGACCCTACCATGCTGAGGATGCTTCAAGATTTAACTGGAATAAATCCTCAAAGTGTACCTTTATCTGACCCGAAAGTTTTGAGTCTTTTCACAGGAACAGAAGGTCTTGGTATAACTCCTGAAGAATTAGGTTGCGAAGTTGGGTGTTATGGTGTTCCAGAGTTTGGAACTAAATTTGTAAGACAGATGCTACTAGATACAAAACCACAAACATTTTCTGACCTAGTTAGAATTTCTGGTCTTTCCCATGGTACTGACGTATGGCTTAATAATGCTCAATATTATATAAAAGAAGGGTATACTACCCTTAAAGATTGTATATCTACCAGAGATGATATTATGGTTTATCTTATCTATAAAGGACTGCCACCAAAGACTGCCTTCACCATCATGGAGAAGGTTAGAAAAGGAAAGGGTGTATCAGAAGAGTTTGAAGCCATAATGAGAGAGCATAATGTTCCTGATTGGTATATAGAGTCCTGTAAGAAAATAAAATATATGTTTCCTAAAGGCCATGCCGTTGCCTATGTAATGATGGCTATGAGAATAGCTTATTTTAAGGTTCATTATCCAAAGGCTTATTATGCAACTTATTTTACTGTTAGGGCAGACGATTTTGATGGTGATTTAGTTGTAAAGGGTGAAGAAGCAATGAAAGATACTATGGATGAATTAAATGCTTTGGGGAATAATATAGGTACGAAGGAAAAAGGTCTTCTTACAACCTTAGAACTTTGTTATGAAATGTACAAAAGAGGTATAAAATTTCTACCTGTAGATGTATATAAATCAGAGGCAGTAAAATTTACAATAGAAGGGGACAATATAAGAATTCCTTTAAATGGACTTACTGGAGTAGGTGAAAATGCTGCAAAAGCAATAGCAGAAGCTAGAAATGATGGAGAATTTATATCTAAGGAAGATCTTCGTATAAGAAGTAAAGCCACAAAGACTGTAGTAGAAGCTTTGGCTAATCATGGAGCCATAGTAGACTTACCAGAAACAAATCAATTAAGTCTTTTTTAACAACTGGTTATTTAAATAGTTTAAGTTAAGGTGCCATTAGATAAACAGATTTCTTAGCTTCTTCGAAGCTTAGAAATCGTTATACAGGGACGTAGCAGCTCTTTACTCCCACTTGGAAGAGGAAGGGAGCATTAGAGCTGGTAGTCATCGGATAAATACCTCAAAGGATTTAAAACCATTGCATATTAAAAATAGCTATGATATAATTGTACTTAATGAGCTAGTTATTATGATAATCTTTGAGGGAGAGTAGGATTTATGCCTACTCTCTATTTATTAAAACGCAACCCTAAGTTGCGTTTTAATTATAAAGTGAAACTTAGTTTGAGTTAAAGTTTCATATCTCACTAAAGCTAGTTGAACTCATACTTTAAAGGGTTTTATGGTCATGTAAATATTATCCATGACTATTTGAACCAATACTTTCAGCTTCATAAGAAGATGGGAGTGTTACAGCGCTAGACATAAGATAAATATTATATAGCAATAAAATTAAAGGTTTAAAGGAAATATAATAAAAAGGAGGAAATGTATTATGAACAGTAGCGGTGTTGTGGAAAAACTACATAGTAAAATTACTAATATAGTTGAAAAACTTGGATTTGAACTTTATCACTTAGAATATGTACGTGAAGGCGGACAGAATATTTTAAGAGTTTTTATAGATAATGAAAAAGGCGTTGCTTTGGATAACTGTGTAGAAGTAAGTAAGGCTGTTGGAGAAATGCTAGATATAGAAGATCCTATAAAAGAAGAATATAATTTAGAAGTATCATCTCCAGGAATATTTAGAACCTTATTCACCAAAGAACATTTTAATAAATATATAAATCATAATGTGGCTGTAAAACTTTCAGCATTATTTGAAGGAAAGAAAAAATATGAAGGGATATTGAAGGGGTTTGATAGCGAAAACTTAATGTTAGAAATCAATGATAATGAAGTTGCAATACCAATGTCAAAGGTTTCGTTAGTTGCGTTAAACCCAGCTTTATAAGGAGGATATAAATATAATGAGCACCGGATTTAAGGAAGAATTTATAGATGCTGTAAAACAACTAGTTGTCGAAAAAGGAATTAGTGAGGAAATGCTTTTTACTACTATAGAGGATGCTTTAGTAGCAGCATATAAGAAAAATTTTGCAAAGTCTCATGCAAAGGAACAAAACGTAAGAGTATGGGTTAATAGAGATACAGGAGAAACACATGTATACTCATTAAAAGAAGTTGTAGAAGAAGTATATGATGATGTAATAGAAATATCCTTAGAAGATGCTAGAGAAATCAGTGCTAAATATAATTTAGAGGATATAGCAGAAATTGAGGTTACTCCAAGAGATTTTGGAAGAGTTGCAGCTCAAGCAGCTAAGCAAGTTGTTATTCAAAGAATCAAGGAAGCAGAGAGAACTCTTATATACAATGAATTTATAACTAAGGAATTTGACATAATAACAGGTATAGTATTAAGAAAAGACAGAGGTAATGTATTTATAGACCTAGGTAAACTAGAAGCTGTATTAGGTCCAAATGAGCAAATGCCAGGAGAATCTTATACATTTAATGAAAAATTAAAGCTATATATAGTAGAAGTTAAGAAAAGCTCTAAAGGACCACAAATCGTTGTTTCAAGAACACACCCAGGGTTAGTAAAAAGATTATTTGAGTTGGAAGTTCCGGAAATATACAGTGGAATTGTAGAAATAAAAAGTATATCTAGAGAAGCAGGTTCAAGAACTAAAATAGCTGTATGGTCTAACGATGAAGAAGTAGATCCTATGGGAGCTTGTGTTGGACCTAAAGGAATTAGAGTTCAAAATGTAGTAAATGAACTTAGAAATGAAAAAATTGACATAATAAAGTGGAGTAAATTACCAGAAGAGTATATTGCTCATGCACTAAGTCCAGCTAAAGTCCTATCTGTAGATATTGATGATGAAGGAAAGAGTGCTAAAGTTGTAGTAGATGATAATCAATTATCATTAGCCATAGGTAAGGAAGGTCAAAATGTTAGATTAGCAGCAAGACTTACTGGATGGAAAATAGATATTAAAAGTAAGAGTCAAGCTGAAAGCATACAAAATGAAGAAAGTAACCTTTAAAGGTAGGTGATATTTTATGAAGGTAAAAAAGATACCTCAAAGAATGTGCACTGGGTGCATGGAAATGAAGCCTAAGAAGGAACTTATAAGAGTTGTTAAAAATAAGGAAAATGAGATATCTATAGATTTACATGGTAAAAAACCTGGTCGTGGAGCTTATATCTGCAGAAGTATTGAATGTTTGGAAAAAGCTGTAAAAACTAAAAGACTAGAAAGAAATCTAGAAACTAAGATAAATGATGAAATATATGATAAACTAAAGGAAGAGATAGTTAATGCAGAATAAATTTTTAAGTTTTCTAGGCATTGCAAAAAAATCTAGAAACTTAGTAGAAGGATATAATACATGTGAAGAAGAAATTAAAAGAAATAAAATTCACCTATGTATTTTATCCTTAGAGTGTTCAGAAAACACTAAGAAAAAATTTGAAAAATACTGTGATGACAGAAGAGTGCCTGTAATAGAAAACATACCAAAGAGTGAATTGGGTATGGCTATAGGCAGAGAAGAAATCAATGTGTTAGCAGTAAAAGACGAAAAAATTTGTGAAAATTTAATAAAGTTATGGAAAGAGAATTACGGAATGTAAATTCGGGGGTGAAAGTTTTGGCGAAAGTAAGAATATATGAGTTAGCTAAAGAATTAGAAGTTTCAAACAAGGAACTTATAAGTGTATTAATGGATGAGTTCGGTGTAGAAGCTAAGAATCACATGAGTGTTATCGATGAAGAGGATGCTGATCTTATAAAAGAGCTATATGAAGAACAGAAAAAAGAAGCAGCTGAAAAGAAGGAAATAATTGAGGAATATGAATCAAAAATCAATGAAGATATTAGTAAGCAGCAAAGAAAAAATAGCAAAATAAGAAAAGGCGGAAACAAGAAAAACGAAGAAAAAGTTGATGAAACACCAGATGAAGTAATCGAAATGGAAGAAACTATTGTTGTAAAAGACTTAGCTGATAAGCTTAAAAAGCCAGTGGTAGAAGTTATAAGAGCTTTAATATTCCAAGGTGTTATGGCAAGTGTAAACCAAGAGGTTGACTTTAAAACAGCTGAAAAGCTTGTAGATAGCTTTGGATCTATTGCAGTATTAAAAGAGCAAAATGTTGGTGATGTTGCTGAAGAACAAGAGGATGAGATTGATGCTCTAGAAGACGAAGCATCAGAAGCAAAAGAAACTAAAAGACCACCAATAGTTACAGTAATGGGCCACGTTGACCACGGTAAGACATCATTACTAGATGCAATAAAGAAATCTAAAGTTACAGCAACAGAAGCTGGTGGAATTACTCAACACATAGGTGCTTATACTGTAGATGTGAATGGAGAGAGAATTACCTTCCTTGATACTCCAGGTCACGAAGCTTTTACATCTATGAGAGCTAGAGGAGCTCAAGTTACAGATATAGTTATATTAGTAGTAGCTGCAGATGATGGAATTATGCCTCAGACTGTTGAAGCTATAAATCACTGTAAAGCTGCAGAAGTACCTATGATTATAGCTATTAACAAAATGGATAAAGAAAGTGCAAATCCAGATAGAGTTAAACAAGAATTAACAGAATATGGATTAGTAGCTGAAGATTGGGGTGGAGATACTATATGTGTACCAGTATCTGCTCACACTAAGGAAGGCTTAGATAATTTGCTTGAAATGATTACAATAAATGCTGAAATGTTAGAATTAAAAGCTGATGCTAACAGAAGAGCTAAAGGAACAGTTATAGAAGCTAAATTAGATAAAGGTAGAGGACCTGTAGCTAGTATACTAGTTCAAAATGGAACTTTAAAATCAGGAGATTCTATAATAGTTGGAACTACTTATGGTAGAATCAGAGCAATGATTGATGATAAAGGTAACAATACAAAAGAAGCTGGCCCTTCTATGCCAGTAGAAATATTAGGACTTTCAGAAGTTCCAGCAGCAGGAGACAGATTTACTGTTGTTAGAGATGAGAAGACAGCTAGAATAATGGCAGAGTCAAGAAAAGAAAAGATTAGACAAGAACATTTCCAAACATCTAATAGAGTATCTATGGAAAATCTATATAACCAAATCCAAGAAGGTAAGGTTAAAGAATTAAGTGTAATAGTTAAGGCTGATGTTCAAGGTTCAGCAGAAGCTGTTAAACAATCCATAGAAAAGCTTTCTACAGATAACGTAAAAGTTAGAGTTATCCACGGAGCAGTTGGAGCTATAACTGAAACAGACGTATCTCTAGCTTATGCTTCTAATGCTATTATCATAGGTTTCAACGTAAGACCAGATAATAATGCTATTGCAGTTGCAGAAAGAGATAACGTAGAAATTAAAACTTATAGAATTATCTATGATGCATTAGATGATATTAAATCAGCAATGATTGGTATGCTTGAACCTGAATATAAGGAAGTTGTTATTGGACGTTGTGAAGCAAGACAGGTATATAAAATTTCTAATGTAGGTACTATAGCTGGATGTTATGTGCTTAATGGAAAAATAGCAAGAAACTGCAAAGTTAGAGTGTTAAGAGATGGTATAGTAATTACAGAATCTACTCTTGCATCTTTAAAAAGATTTAAAGATGATGTTAAAGAAGCGGCAACTGGATATGAATGTGGACTTAGCATTGATAAATTCAATGATATAAAAGAAGGAGACATTATAGAAGGCTATATTATGGAAGAAATTAAACCAAAACAATTGTAATAGGAAGGAGTGATCTCCATGGCTAACTATAGAGGCGGCAGAATAAATGAAGAAATAAAAAAAGATGTTAGCAACACTATTCAAAATAAAATAAAAGATCCTAGACTTACTGCTATGGTAAGTGTAACAGGTGTAGAGGTTACAAGAGACTTAAGCTATGCTAAAGTATTTGTTAGTATATTTGGTACAGAGGATCAAAAGGCAGAGGCTCTAAAAATTCTTAAGACTTCTACAGGCTTTATAAGAAAAGAAATAGGAAAAAATGTTAAGTTAAGACATGTTCCAGAAGTTATCATAGAGTTAGATACAACTTTAGATAAAGCTAATCATTTGGAATCTTTATTTAGAAAGATAAAGGAGAATGATTCCAATGATAACTAGGAATATAGTAGATATCATAGAGAAAAGTAATTGTATAGGAATTACTTTTCATCAATCACCAGATGGTGATTCTCTAGGAAGTGCCACAGCCCTACTTCAAGGGCTGAGGGCACTTAATAAAGAAGCATATATACTTTCTAAGGAAGAAATTCCAGATACTTTTGAGTATTTACCTTGTGGTAAGGAAATCACAGGATTAATTCAACAGGTAAAGGATGGTACAGATTTAATAATTGTACTAGACTGTGGAGATTTCAAGAGAATAAATGCTAATTTAGATGTGGAGAATAGGCAATATAAGCTTGTAAATATAGATCACCATCTAAGTAATGAAAAGTATGGTGATTTTAATTATGTAGATATAAATTCTTCAGCAGTTGGAGAAATAATTTATGATCTATTAAATCAGTTAAAAGTAGAGATTACTAAGGAGATAGGTGAATCAATCTATACTTCTATTTTGACAGATACAAGTTCTTTTAAGCATTCCAATACTACAAGTAGAACACATGAAATAGCTGGAGAAATTATTAAAACTGGAGTTAACTTTAATAAAATTCAAAGACAAGTATTTGAAAATAAAGAATTTAATAAAGTTAAATTCTTTGGGAAAGTAATAGATACTTTAACATTACATCTTAATAATAAAGTTGTATTTATGGAAATTAATGATGCTATGCTTCATGAAGTAGGTTTAGAGTCCATGGATTCTTCCGAGGTTATTCACTTTGGAACCATGATAAGTGGAGTAGAAGTAGTAGCTTTATTTAAAGAAAGTAAAGGCGGAATAAAAGTAAGCTTAAGATCTAAAGAAATAGTTAACGTTAGTAAAGTAGCAGAAAACTTTAATGGTGGAGGTCATAAAAGAGCTTCTGGTCTTTTTTGTGAAGGTTCCATGGTTGATGTAAAGGATAAAATATACAAAATATTAGAAGAAGAGTTGATATCTTATGATAGAAAATAATAAACCCTTTGGAGTTTTAAATATAAATAAACCCCTTGGTATTAGTTCCTTTGATGTGGTAAGAAAAATAAAAAAGCTAGCTAAAGAGAAGAAAGTTGGACATGGCGGTACCCTAGATCCAGAAGCTTGTGGTGTGCTTCCAGTATGTATAGGAAGAGCAACTAAGGCCATAGACTTTATCATGGAAGGTGAGAAGGAGTATATAGCAAAGGTTAAATTGGGAGTAGTTACAGATACTTACGATAGAGAAGGAAAAGTCCTTCGTGAAAGTGAGGTAGATTCTACAGAAGAAGAAATCACTAAGGCTATATATAAATTTGTAGGAACTATTGCCCAAGTTCCACCTATGTATTCTGCCCTTAAACAAAATGGAAAAAAACTTTACGAATTAGCTAGAGAAGGAAAAGAAGTCTATAGGGAGCCAAGGACAGTTACTATACATAGTATTGATATATTATCCATAGATAGTCCTATAATTCACATAAAAGTTAGATGTTCTAAAGGAACGTATATAAGAAGTTTATGCTATGATATAGGGGAAGAACTTGGTTGTGGAGCTATGATGTGGGAACTGGAGAGAACAGCTACAGGTCCTTTTAACATAGAAAGCAGTGTGGAGCTAAAAGACTTAACAGAGGAAAATATAGATAATTATATTATTTCCTTAGATGAAGTATTTAGTAAGTTTCCTAAACTTGTGGTTAATGAAAAGTTTGAAAGGCTAATATTAAATGGAGTAACTATAAATGATAGAACTCTTTTAAATAGAATTGAAAAATTTTGCAAATATGCAGTATATAACAATTCTAATAAACTTATAGGAATTGGCTCAGAAAGCGATGCAGGATTTAAGTTAATAAAACTTTTTCTTTAGGGGATATATTTATGAAAATTATAGAAGATAATTTTAATGAAATACTTAAAACTCCTAGTATAATTGTACTAGGAAGTTTTGATGGTATACATAGTGGTCATAGAGAATTAATTAATAGTGCTAAGAAATTAGCAGAAAAAATTAAATTAACTCAAAATATAAAGGATGTAAAAGTGATGGTATGTACCTTTAAAAATCATCCTTTATCTGTGATTAATAAGGAGATTTGTCCAAAACTAATTATGAGCAATGAAGAGAAAGCTATTTTATTTGAAAAGCTTCAAGTGAATATATTAAATTTTATAGAATTTAATAAGGAATTCATGTCAATTTCACCAGAACAATTCATAAATAATTTAAAGAAGCATTATAATGCTAAAGGTATAGTAGTTGGTTTTAATTATCGTTTTGGATATAAAAATTTAGGTGATGTAGAGATCTTTAAAAAATATAGTGAAATCTTAGACTATGAACTTTTCGTAGTGGAACCTATAACTTCAGATGGAGAAGTGGTAAGTAGTTCTGCCATTAGGCATAATCTTCAAGAGGGGAATATAGAGAAAGCTAATAAGTTTCTTGGCAGACCATTTATGTTAAGTGGAAATATAATTAAGGGAAAGCAAATAGGAAGAACCATGGGATTTCCTACTGTAAACTTAAATTATGATAAAAAGTTTATAGTACCTAAGGGTGGAGTTTATGGAACTGTTGTAGAGTATAAAAATAGCTTTTATAAAGCCATAACTAATATTGGATATAATCCTACCCTAGAAGGTAATAAATTAAGTATTGAGACTAATATTTTAGAATTTGGTAAAAATATATATGGAGAAGAAATTAAACTATATTTTATAGAAAAAATAAGAGAAGAAAAAAAATTTGGTTCCATTGATGAACTAAAGAATCAACTATCTAGGGATAAAAATTATGTGAATAGTAAAGATTATTCTTTATATATAGATAAAATTAATAGATAACTAATTTTTACAATTTTTTATAATTTAATTAGTTTTCTATTTACAAAATAAATTTAGTTTGATATAATTTCATATGAACCTTATGCTATGTATTCTGAATGCCAACGGGGTACATGGCATATGGCGATTTAACTATTGGAGGTGCATACAATATGGAAAAGGCAAGAAAACAAGAACTAATGCAACAATTTGCAAGAACAGAAGGAGATACTGGTTCTCCAGAAGTACAAATAGCATTATTAACAGAAAGAATTAAGGAATTAACTGAGCATTTAAAAGTTCACAAAAAAGACCACCACTCAAGAAGAGGTCTTTTAATGATGGTTGGACAAAGAAAAGGACTTTTAAGCTACTTAAAGAAGCAAGATATCGAAAGATACCGTGTTATAATTGCTAAATTAGGAATTAGAAAATAATTAAGAGCGGCAAAGCCGCTCTATTATTTTAATTAAATAGCAAAAAAAAGATAATAATAAGTATATATCTATATATATTTTTTTAATAACCGAAAGGAGGAGATTAAATGACAAATACGTTAAGTACTTCTGTAGCAGGAAGAGAAATGAAGATAGAAATTGGCAAAATTGGAATGTTATCTGATTGTGCTATGTTTATTAGTTATGGAGAGACTGTAATCCTTGTAAATGTAAATGCATCTGAAGAGCCAAGACAAGGAATAGACTTTTTTCCACTAAGTGTAGAATATGAAGAAAGACTATATGCAGTAGGTAAAATTCCAGGAGGATTTTTAAAGAGAGAGGGAAGACCGTCAGAAAAAGCTATACTAAATTGTAGAGCTATAGATAGACCTATAAGACCTCTATTCCCAAAAGGATATAGAAATGATGTTCAAGTGGTTTGTACAGTATTATCTGTTGATCAAGATAATTCTCCAGAAATATTAGCTATGAATGCTGCTTCAATAGCATTACTTTTATCAAGTATACCATTTACTGACGCTGTAGCTACAGTATCAATTGGATTAATCGATGGAAAGTTTGTAGTTAACCCTACATCCAAAGAAAGAGAATTAAGCTCAATGCAATTAACTGTATGTGCTACTAAAGATAGAGTTATGATGATAGAAGCTGGTGGAGATGAAATTCCAGAAGAAACTATGATTGAAGCTATAGACTTTGGATTTAATGAATGTCAATCTATCATAGCATTCCAAGAAGAGGCAAGAGCTAAATTTGGAAAAGTTAAACCTGAGCCAGTACTATACAAAGTGGATGCAGAAATCCAAAGTGAAGTAAAAAACTTTGCTTTTGATATGTTAAAAGAAGCTATGTATATCACTGATAAGGATGAAAGAAATCTTAAAGTAAGTGAAATTAAGGCTAAAATAAATGAAGAGTTTTCTGAAAAGTATCCAGAGGGCAGAAGTGACATAGGAGAAGTTGTTTACAATATTCAAAAGGAAATTGTAAGAAACATGTTACTTAGAGATAAGAGAAGACCTGATGGAAGAGAATTTAATCAAATTAGATCTATAGCTTGTGAAACTGGACTCCTTCCAAGAACTCATGGTACAGGATTATTTACAAGAGGATTAACTCAAGTAATGACTGTAGCTACATTAGGAGCTCTAGGTGATGTTCAAATCATAGATGGTATTGGAGAAGAAGACTTCAAGAGATATATGCATCACTACAATTTCCCAGCATACAGTGTTGGAGAAGTAAAACCACTTAGAGGACCAGGAAGAAGAGAAATAGGACACGGTGCTTTAGCTGAAAGAGCATTAGAACCACTAATTCCTTCTATAGAAGAATTCCCATATGCTATAAGACTTGTTTCAGAAGTTTTAAGTTCTAATGGATCTACATCTCAAGCAAGTGTATGTGGAAGTACATTAGCATTACTTGATGCCGGAGTTCCAATAAAGAGACCAGCAGCAGGAATTGCCATGGGACTTATAACTAGCGAAGATTTAAGTGAAGAAGCTGTAATTACAGATATTCAAGGAATCGAAGACTTCTTTGGAGATATGGACTTTAAAGTAGCTGGTACAGAAAAAGGAATAACTTCAATTCAAGTTGATACAAAAATAAAAGGATTATCTAAGTATTGCATAAGAACAGCTATAGAAGATGCTAGAACAGCTAGATTATTCATCTTAGATAAAATAAATAAATGTATAGCTGAGCCAAGAGCAGAGTTATCTCAATATGCTCCAAGAATGTACACTATAAATATAAAACCAGACAAAATTAGAGATATTATAGGACCTGGTGGAAAAACTATTAAGAAAATAATAGCAGATACAGGGGTTAAGATAGATACTAATGATGATGGTAAGATAGTTATAATGTCTACTGATAGTGAAAGTGCTAATGAAGCATTAAGAATTATAAAAGAAATCACTAAAGAAGTAGAAGTTGGCGAAATATACTTAGGTAAAGTTACTAAGATTATGGCTTTTGGTGCTTTTGTAGAGGTACTTCCAGGTAAAGAAGGTTTAGTACACATATCTAAATTAGCTAACGAAAGAGTAAACAAAGTAGAAGATATCGTAGCTATTGGGGATGAAATACTTGTAAAAGTAACAGAAATCGATTCTCAAGGAAGAGTAAATCTTTCTAGAAAAGATGCGTTAAAAGATAGTGAAGAGTCTAAAACTGAAGAGTCTAAAACTGAAGAGTAGATAGAAGTTAAAATAAAAAGGTAGAATGCCTTTTTATTTTTTTTATATTGGTGTTTATTGTGGTAATATTTCCTCTACATAGAAATATTTTTACTGTAAAACATAAGAACATACTAGTGTATAATTTCATAAAGTATAATATAATTGTATTAAGTTTCGTTAATTTAATCATAAATATGTAATAGAAAACATATTAATCATAGTAATTTATAAAATTATGTATGGGGTGATATGTGATGGAAGAAAAATATAGATATTTAAGTGAGATGGAACGATATGAAATTATAAATATTAATGATGGAGATAAGTATAGTGTCCTAGGCAATAATGATATAGTTATAAATGAGAATGGAGAGCTAAAGCTACTATTACTTGGAGATGGAAAGTCTAGTAAGATGTTTTTTAGAAATAATGAAATGCTGGAAGTTTCATGGGATTACGTAAAGAAGATAGGTTCTAAAACTATAATCATCGATGTTGATGGGGAAACACTAAGAAAATCCCATATATAACATGGAGGTAAGTATGGATATAGTTGTTCAGAAATTTGGTGGTACATCAGTATCTAGTGGAGATAATAGAAGATTAGTTGCAAAAAAGATTAAAAATGCTATAAAGGATGGATATAAACCTGTAGTAGTAGTATCAGCTATGGGCAGAAAAGGTTCTCCTTATGCAACAGATACATTACTATCTTTAGTTAGTGAAGAATTTAAGATAAATAATCCAAGGGGCTTAGATTTACTTTTGTCTTGTGGAGAAACTTTAAGTACAGTAGTAATGTGTAATGATTTATTAAGAGAAGGTATAGAGGCAGTTCCACTTATGGGGGGAGAAGCAGGTATAAAGACTGATAATAACTTCAATAATGCCTCCATTTTAGATGTTGATCCAAGGAGTGTACTAAAGGTATTAGAAGAGGGTAAAATACCGGTAGTAGCAGGTTTCCAAGGTATAAGTGAAGAAGGTAGCATTACTACCATAGGAAGAGGTGGAAGTGACGTTACAGGAGCAATTTTAGGAGCGGCATTAAAGGCAAAGGAAGTTCAAATATATACAGATGTTGATGGTATAATGACAGCAGATCCAAGAATAGTTTCTAAGGCATCATTAATAGAGAGTATAAGCTATGACGAAGTATTCCAATTTGCTGATCAAGGGGCTAAAGTAATACATCCTAGAGCAGTTGAAATATCTAGAAAATATAATATTCCATTAGTAATAAAAAATACTCTTAGCAATTGTGCAGGAACTACTATTTCTTCCTATGGGGAGGATAATGAAAGAATTATCACTGGAATTACTCATATGAGTAATAGAGTTCAAATAAGAGTTAATGGTGGGTCAAAGGAACACTGCAACAATATATTCCATATTTTAGCTAAAGAAGGAATAAGTATTGATTTGATAAGCGTATTCATTAAAGATAAAATATTCACTATAAGTGATGCAGACTTAGAAAAGTTTAAAAATATAGCAGCTAACTTTGAAATTACTTATCAGTACACAGAAAATTGCAGCAAAATATCTATAATAGGTTCAAAGATGAGAGGAATACCTGGAGTTATGTCTAGAATTCTAAAAGCTTTAGAAGAAGGTAATGTAGATATTCTTCAAACAGCTGATTCTCATACAACTATTTGGTGTCTTGTAGAAAGTAGTAAAGTTAAAGATGCTATAAATTTACTTCATAATGAATTTAAATTAGGATAGTATATAAACACCTCTTAATGCACAGAATAAGAAACATTAGGAGGTGTTTTTCCATGGATAATGAAGAGAAAAATAAAAAATATAAGGAAGACAAAGATACTAAACACAAAAAGAATAATAAAAGTAAAGTTATAATAAATGAAGAAAATGACGATGAACAAAATGAAGAGGATAACTCTAGAGGAGTAAGTAAGGAGGTTGCAAACCTTAAAGAAGTAGGGGTCATGTCTGTAGCTAAGGCTGATGACCGGATTCAAGTTATACCTATAATAGGTCAAGTTGAAGGTCATAATATTTCTGGTAACCAGACTAAGTCTACTAAATATGAGTTAATCATTCCCCAGTTAATAGCTATTGAAAGAGATGATAATGTAAAAGGTATACTTATAGTATTAAACACGGCAGGAGGCGATGTGGAAGCTGGATTAGCTATTGCAGAAATGATAACTAGTCTTAGTAAGCCTACAGTATCCATAGTAATAGGTGGAGGACATTCTATAGGAGTTCCGTTAGCTACTGCATCAGATTATTCATTTATAACTCCTTCAGCTACAATGATAGTTCATCCTGTAAGAATGAATGGATTTGTTATAGGAGTGCCTCAAACCTTTGAATACTTTAGAAAGATGCAGGAGCGAATAGTTGAATTTGTAGTTAGGACTTCTCAAATTAATTCAGATGAATTTAGAAATCTTATGAGTCAAACTGATGAGTTACTAAATGATATAGGAACTATATTGATAGGCGACCAAGCCGTAGAATGTGGACTTATTGATGAAATAGGTGGAATTAGAGAAGCTTTAGATAAATTAGAAGAGTTAATAAAACAAGGAGAAACAAAAGAACAGGAAGAAGTTTCAGAAGAAAATAGTAATGAATAAACAGATAAAATATTAGCCTTTAAGCATTAAGTTGTCAGCAAAAGTATGTTGGCAACTTTTTATTTATAAAAAAATTTGAAATATAGGTGGATTTCAATGTACAATATATTGAGATGGATAAATGGAAATTATTTTCATGAATCTTAGGAAAAGTTTTGGAGGAGATACTATGGCTAGAGGAAAAGAATCTTTAAAAAAGAAAAGCAGTAGTAAAAATAAGACTGTTAAAAATAATAGTTCAAAAGATAAGATAGCTAAAAAAGATAGGATTTTTGATTTTAATGGAATTATACTGATAACCTTAGGTGTTTTAATATTTTTAGCTTTGTTATCAGTTATGTTTTCGGATCCAACCTCTTTGGCTGGATCAATGGGAGTATTTATTAATAGAATTTTTATAGGATTGCTTGGAATAGGTGCCTATGCTTTACCTTTTGTACTTTTATACATGGGAATAAGCTATATAAAAATAGATAAATATTTTAAAGTAAATAAAAAATCCGTTGGAATTTTAATGTTTTTAATTACTACCATGATTTTTGTAGAACTTATAGTATTACCTGCTTACTATGTAAAAGGAAATATGGCAAGTGCTATTATAGATCAATTTAAATCTAAGTCTGTACTTCATGGAGGTATTATATCTTTAGTAATTACGGTTCCTATAAGTTTACTTTTGGGAAAAATAGGTAGTTATATAGTTTTATTTGCGTTATATATAATATCTTTAGTCCTAATTAATAATATTACTATAAAAGAGTTATTTACCTTTGAAAAAGTGGAAAGTAAAAAAAGGGCAAAGGATTTGAAAGCAACGAATATTGTAATAGATGAGCCTATGAAATATGTATCTGCAGATGGTAATACTATAGACAATAAAAGTAGTGAAGAATCAAAGATTAAAATCATAGATTTTATGAAGATTGATGAGGGAGATAATCAATTAGAAGGAAAAGGGGAATCATTTGTAGAAGAACCTCGTAAGGCAAAGGAAAATAAAAGTAATATAGAGGATGTAGATATTGACATTTCCTTTGGAGATGGAAATAAAATATATGCCTATGAACATCCTTCACCAGAACTACTTCATAAAAATATAAATAGCATAGGAAAAAATGGTGATAAAAAAGACCTTCTTAATAGTGCTAATAAACTTCAAGAAACTTTAGGAAGCTTTGGAGTTGAAGCTAAGGTAATACAGGTTACAAAAGGACCATCTGTAACTAGATTTGAATTACAACCTCATGTTGGAGTTAAGGTTAGTAAGATAGTTAATCTAGCTGATGACATAGCCCTGAATTTAGCAGCCTCAGGAGTTAGAATAGAGGCGCCAATACCAGGAAAGGCAGCAGTGGGTATAGAAGTACCTAATAAGGAGTTATCAGCTGTATTTTTGAGAGAAGTAATAGAAAGTGAAGAGTTTGCTGTTACTAAGAAAAATTTAGCCTTTTCCCTTGGAAAGGATATTGCAGGAAATTGTGTAGTAGGAGATTTAACTAAGATGCCTCACCTTTTAATTGCAGGAGCTACAGGATCAGGAAAAAGTGTATGTATTAATACTCTTTTAATAAGCTTATTATATAAATATACACCTCAAGAGGTTAAATTACTTTTAATAGACCCTAAAGTGGTAGAACTAAATATATACAATGGAATACCACACCTATTAATTCCAGTAGTCACAGAGCCTAAAAAAGCTGCAGGAGCATTAAATTGGGCAGTTAATGAAATGACCAGAAGATATAAGCTCTTTGCAGATAATAACGTAAGAAATATTGAAGGATATAACGATTTTGTAGAAAAGGGAATAATAGAAGAAAAGCTTCCATGGATTGTAATAATAATCGATGAGTTGGCAGACTTAATGATGGTATGTCCA
>Ga0213825_1000450_pt1 | contig 29952 bp, 30 predicted proteins | sample MC6MC0900MG_FD_179896 | JGI IMG/M metagenome (GOLD analysis project Ga0213825, IMG submission 179896) | Enriched soil aggregate microbial communities from Iowa State University, Ames, United States - MC6-MC0900-MG | ecosystem: Environmental > Terrestrial > Soil > Unclassified | place: USA: Iowa...
ACTATCCTTTTCTAAAATGTAAATAACAATAGGAGCAAGCCATGCTATAATCTTTATTCCTGGAATAAAAATTACAACTATTGCTGCACCATAAGCAATTAGTGCCATAACATTAGCATCTATATTTCCGATAGAAGACTTATGCGGTTCATAAATATTCATATAATATCCTCCTTTTATATCCCTATAATTATATTATTCCTTAATATATTTATAATTACAATATATTTAATTCCTTATTTTTAATATCTTAAATTCATATAATAAAGGAATGGAGAAAGTTCATAAATCAATAATTTTGATTTATGAACCTTCTCCATCCCTAATATAAAGTCTTATAAATATGAAATTATATATGTTTATACCTACTTAAGCTCGCCATGCTTTTCATAGTGTGCAACTTCTTTTACTTTATTACTATCATCTACAAAAACTACTGTTGGCTTATGACTTTTAGCATCTTCCATATTCATTTCACAATAACTCATAATTATAACCTTGTCTCCAACTTGAACACATCTAGCTGCTGCTCCATTAAGACATATAAGGCCGCTACCTCTTTCTCCTGCTATAGTATATGTTTCAAATCTACTTCCATTATTTACATCTACAATTTGAACCTTTTCATATTCAAGAATTCCAGCTGCATCAAGTAAGTCTTCATCAACTGTGATACTTCCTACATAATCTAATTCTGCTTGAACCACAGTAGCTCTGTGTATCTTTCCCTTTAACATTGTTATTGTCATTGTTTTTCCTCCTAATTATATGTGATAAGTAAAGTTGTCAATTAATCTTGCATTTTCAAATTTTACTGCTAATGCCACTAGGACATCCTCCTTAATATCTTGTACATTCTCTAAACTTTCACTGCTTACCACTACTATATAATCTATTTTAGCTAAATCTTCTTTCTCTATATTTTCTCTAATTAACTTTTTGATATTGTCTGCATTTCTCTCTCCATCATCTAATAGTTTTTTAGCCATAGAAAGGGATTTATTAAGTGCTAATGCAGCCTTTCTTTCTTCTGAAGATAAATATATATTTCTTGAACTCTTAGCAAGTCCATCTTCTTCTCTAACAATTGGACATCCTACTATTTTTATATCAAAATTAAGATCTCTTACCATCCTTTTAATAACGGCTAATTGCTGAGCATCCTTTTCTCCAAAATATGCTCTATGGGCAGGTATAATATTAAATAACTTAGAAACCACAGTACAAACTCCTCTAAAATGAGTTGGTCTACTACTTCCGCAAAGTCCAGTAGTCAAACCACCTACCTCTACAAAAGTTGAAGCATTCTTATGATACATATCTTCACTTTCTGGGTGGAATATTAAACTTGCTCCAGCATTTTCACAAAGTTTTGAATCCCTTCCTAAGTCTCTAGGATATTTATCTAAATCTTCATTAGGTCCAAATTGAGTTGGATTTACAAAAATACTAACCACTACTCTATCATTTTCTGACACTGCTTTTTTAATCAGACTTTCATGTCCTTCATGTAAATAACCCATAGTCGGAACTAACCCTACTTTTAATCCTTGATCCTTCCATCCCTTAACTATTTCTCTTACTTTTGATACATCATTTAATATTTCCATAATCTTACCTTCTTTTTAGTTTAATTTTATAGTCTATTTATATTTGAATCTACTTTTAATAAAGCTTAGATATAACTTCTTCACTTATTTTAAATCCATGCTCAGGTGCTGGAAAAACTCCTGTACTAACCTCTTCAATATATCCTTTAAAGGCTTCAGTCATTACAGATCCTAAATCTGCATATTTCTTTACAAACTTAGGTGTAAAATCACTGAACATTCCTAGCATATCTTGATATACAAGGATTTGACCATCACAGTTAGCCCCTGCTCCAATTCCTATAGTTGGAATTGATATCTCTTTACTAACTATCTCAGCTAACTTAGCAGGTACACACTCTAAAACTACTGCAAAGGCTCCTGCTTTTTCTACTGCTTTCGCTGCTTCGATAAGTTCTTTAGCTGCTTCTTCACTCTTCCCTTGAACCTTGAATCCACCTAAAGAATTTACTGATTGAGGAGTTAATCCTATATGTGCCATTACAGGAATAGAGGCTTTAGTTATAGCTTCAATCCTATCACACATATCAACTCCCCCTTCTAGCTTTATTGCTTGAGCACGTCCCTCTTTCATAAGGCGACCTGCATTAAAAACAGCATCATACACAGAGGTTTGATAAGACATAAATGGCATATCTGCAACTACTAAAGCATTTTGTGCTCCTCTTGCTACAGCCTTTGTATGATGAATCATATCCTCCATGGTAACTGAAATTGTATCCTCATAACCAAGGCATACCATTCCTACAGAATCCCCAACTAAAATCCCATTGATATCTGAATTATCCATAATCTTAGCCATTGAATAGTCATAGGCAGTAAGCATAGTAATTTTTTCACCTTTTGCTTTTGCTTCCTTAAATGTTATAATCGTATTCTTCATTTTACATTTCCTCTCCTAGAAATTCTTCTATTTCTCTATAATCTTTGTTTGGATTTTTTTTCTTTGCCACCTTTAACAAATTATTGTTTAAAGCCCTATATAAAATTTTATCTTCCTCACTTAAAGAAAGCATATGAGTCTGCATGGTAGATAAGTCTCCTCTTTCCAATGGACCTGTGAGACTCTTTACAGTACCTGAGACTTTTATATTTTCGATATTATTACTTATAAGAGGATATAATGCATCAATGGCTAACTCTTCACTAAAGCCACAGTGTTTTAGATAATCCACACCGTTATTAATAAGACCTAAAACCAAGTTACTACTAATAACTGATGCTAAGTGGTATAAACTCTTATTTTCTTTATCAATTATTTTCACTGAATTTCCTAACGACTTAAAAAGCTCAGTAAATTTATTGATATATTTCCCATGACCTTCAATGGTTATAAAGGCTTTTCTAAAATTTTTAAAGGAATTATATTTGTCTGACATGGCAAACATAGGATGTATAGAATATGGGTAAGCACCAAACTTACTTATATCTGAAAAGATTTCCGAAGATAACAAACCACTACAGTGGCATATCAATTTATTATTTATAGACAACTCTTTAAGCTCATTCCAAACCCCTTCAATTTCTCCATCAGGGGTAGTAATAAAAATTACATTACTTTCTTGTACTAGCTGTTGCAAGTTTAAGAAAGCTTTTGTGCCAGTAAATTCTGCGGCTTCTTTAGCTGAGTTATGATTCTTACTATAATATCCAGTAATTAAGATACCATTCTCTTTAAAGTATTTTCCTAATGAAAACCCGACCTTTCCGGCTCCAACAAATCCAAATTTTATAACAATCACTCCTCACTTTATTTATTTTCTTAGTTCATATTAAAACAGTAAATTCAATCTTTCTGTAGATAAAAACTAAAAATCATGTGAAGCAATTTGTTATCTAAGTCTCATTCTAAAAGATATGAGCTGTCCGTAAAACTTTTCTTTTATAGTCCTCTAAAATAGATGACTATAGATATAAATTAAATATAGGTGCAGTTATTTCTATACTGCCCACAATTACTTATATCACAATTATAAAAGGAATTCAATGTTTACAATTTCTATTTTTTGCAACTTAGTTTTAAATAGAATAAAATCTTTGCAGAATAACAACACTAATCTATGTTATATTATAATAATTTTATTTTTAAAAGGAGTAATTTTTATGAAAGAGTATATAATCAGGCATACCAGGTATTTATTGTTCTTACTGTTACTAACTATCTTTATGGTATCCATTCCCATCAAAACCTTTGCAAACGATGAATCTTTACCTAAAGACGTTCTTCTTGTTATTGATAAAGATAAGCAGCAACCTTTACCAAATCAATTTAGAATTATTCCCTCCTTAAATATATCTGGTAGCGCTCAATTTATTCCTTCTCAAGTAGAAAATATAAAAAACTCCATAAATAAAGAAGACATTTATATAGTCGATTTGAGGCAGGAATCTCATGGTTTTCTAAATGATATTGCAGTTAGCTACTATAGTCCATCTAAATTATTAAATAAAGGTTTTACTTCTGCTGAAACCCTTGCTGATGAAGAAAGTGAGTTTGGAGCCATTACTCCTGGCACAGAAGTTAACCTATATAATAAACGTGGAAAACTTCGAGATACCATCACCGTAAAAACTTCAGAAATTGAACCTGATTTGGTAAAAAAACATGGACTAAATTACATTCTATTTGCTACAAGAGATGGTCATATACCTTCACCAGAGGTAGTAGATGAATTTGTGGAGTTTGCTAAAAGCCTCCCTAAAACTACTCATCTTCACTTTCATTGTGCTCATGGAAAAGGAAGGACTACTATGTTTATGTCCTTATTTCAAATGATGAATAATGATAGTGGTAAAACTTTAGATGAAATTTTAGAAGAACAATTAAAAGCTGGAGGAATAGTTCTTACAAACAATACTGCTAGAGCTGAATTTCTGCAATCTTTCTATGATTATACCCTGGAAAATTCAAAGGACAATTATAAAATTCCTTATTCTAAGTGGATTTCTCAATAGAAGGTTTAACTCTCCATTATACAAAAGCACAGTAGATAGGTCAGCATAAATACTAATTTATCTACTGTGCTTTGTAGTTCTTTTACATATTATTTTTAACTCTTAAAATTCTATAAACACTTTCATCAATTCTTTTTTCAGAAATAATACCATTCCTAACAGCTTCTATAACTCCATCTATAGCACTATTTTGATCATGTATACCTGCTGATACTATTATTACATCATCCCCTGCTTCTATAGCTTTTACTGCTGATTCACTAGTTGGATACTTTCCTTTAACCCCCTCCATAATCATATCATCTGTTACTATTACTCCATTAAAACCTAACTCTTCCCTTAAAAGCTTTGTGACAATATTTTTAGATATACTTGCTACGTACTCCTTATCCAGTTGAGGCAAATATAAATGACTTACCATTATCATATCAACACCATTATCTATTGCATATTTAAATGGGATTAACTCTAAATTTTTTAATTCCTCAAGGGATTTATTTATAACTGGTACTCCCACATGAGAATCAACATTTGTATCTCCATGTCCTGGGAAATGCTTTCCTACTCCTAAAATACCTGTACTCCTCAAACCTTTATACACTTGGGTTCCCATTTTCTTAACAGTTTCATGATCATCTGAAAATGCTCTAATTCCTATAACTGGATTATTAGGATTAGAATTCACATCTAACACAGGTGCGAAGTCAAGATTAAACCCTAAAGACTTTATAGTTTCTCCTATAGCTTTCCCATGTTCAAAAGCATAATTTAAATCTCCAGTGACACCTACATCCCATGCAGATTCAAACTGCCCCATTTCCTTAGGAATTCTGCTTACAATTCCGCCTTCTTCATCCACAGACATAAAAAGTTTAAACTTGTTTTCACTATTTAATTCATTCAAACTTTCTATTAATTTTTTTGTTTGATTTACAGTATTAATATTTTTGCTAAATAATATTATCCCTCCTACTTTTTTATTTTTTATTAAATTAATTATATTATCATCGACTTCATAACCATTAAATCCAACAATAAACATCTGACCTACTTTTTCCTCTAATGACATAGCATCTATTTCATTTTGTATTAAGTCCACTTGAGGCTCCTCTTCACCGAGTTCTTCTACGCTATTATTCTTTCCAAAATCTTCATCATACTTACCTTCTATATCTATTTCATTATTATACTTTACTTCTTTACTTATAAGTCTACAGCCACAGAATAAAATAACTGATGTGAAAATAACTACGATAATTAGTATAACCTTTATTAATTTACTTATTATCGTAAAAATATTTCTATTACTCTTCATTTATTTTACCCTCCTTTAATTTCCTATAATAAAATACACAAAATAAACCACACTAAAATTATATCCAAATTAATTTATTTTAGGAGGAATTTTTATGACAAAAGATAGTCAACCAGATAACAAACAAGCTAGAATGGAAAAATGTAATTATCAAACACCAATTACTAGTGAGACAGGAAAAAATCATAATAGAACTGCTAAAAAACACTCCATTAAGAGAGAAGGATTTCAAAGTCCACATATAAATTAAAGCCATAGGTTATCCTTTAGTGATGGGGTATTTTCCCCATTACTTTTTTAGTATTTCCATCTAAAGTGTCCTATTATTTCCCCTTCCTTAAAAATAAATGGACATTCTGAAGCTCTTGGGGGCGTATTGTGAATTATATATGGAACTCCCTTACTATCATATTTATCTGAGATTATAGCTACATGTTCATAAGGTTCTAATGTAATTACTATATCTCCCGGTTGCCACTGATTTAATATTTCTTTATCTTCCCAATTAATTTCTGTAGTTAAAGATTCTGCAAATCGCTGAAAAAATATTAACTGATTAGGAACTCTTCTAAAATCAATATTAGGATCAGGTTTTCCATCAACTCTTGGATACATCTCTGTATTATCTTTTATATCTTTATCCATTAATTCTTTAAGATTTATATCAATATTTTCAAATGCTCTCCATATAACATCTGTACATACCCCTTCTTTTTTAGGAGGATAACCTCCATCATAATAATTACTCTTATATTTAGTTTTATTTTTTACTTCCTTTCTAGCTTCTCTAACTAAATCTATGGCATCAGAAGTATTGTTACCATTCCTATCTACTAAACTGTATTCCTTTCCTTCAATATCTTCCGAATTTATTCCTAAGCCTCTTTCTATACTCCATAAACTAGTCCCAATTCTACTTATAACAAACCTTCTAAATGGGTCTATACTAACCATTGATATTAAAAATATTAATATGAAAATACATAACCATTGGCAAATTCTTTTAAAAGCATGCTTCATAATAGCCTCCATAATGTATATAATAAAATTCTTATTAAATATTAATTATTTATCTAAAAAATGACTTATTATAGTAATTACACTTATTTATATTAAAACTACAATTCCAACGATATCCAACACTCTTGTGTAAAATATTGTATATAATTATAATAATATTATTCTTACATTTCTTCAACTGAAATTTAATTTTCACTTAAATTTATTTTTTATGTGACTTAATATATTATTCTTCTGTCACGTATTAACACCTTTATTCAACTGTAGTAATATATGTATATACGGAGGTGTATTAATTATGATTTATTTTGCTCATAGAGGTGCTAGTAAAAATTATCCTGAGAATACTTTGCTTGCCTTTAATAAAGCTATTATGGTAGGTGCAAAAGCTATAGAATTAGATGTTCATAAAACAAAAGATAATAAACTAGTAGTTATCCATGATGAGGATGTTAAAAGAACTTTTCAAGGTAAAGGACTTATAAAAGACTTAACTCTTGAAGAACTAAGTTCTTTAAAATCTAGAAATATTGAGTGTGAAAATAATAAATTATGCAAGATTCCAACTTTATGTCAGGTTTTGGAGTTGCTTAAACCTAGTAAAGCCTTTATAAATATAGAGCTAAAAACTGATATTATTCACTATAAAAATATAGAAAAAGACGTGATTGATTTGATAAAAAAACATAGTATGGAAAACACAATACTACTTTCCAGTTTTAATCATAATTCCCTTGAAATATGTAGATCTATAGATGAAAATATAAAATTAGGTGTGCTAATTGATAAAAAAATAGATAATATAATTGCTTATGCTAAAAATCTAGGTGCTTATTCTTTAAATCCTAATGTTTATTTAGTAAATGAGACTTTAATAGGATTGGCTCATAATAATAGTTTAAAGGTATTTACCTACACCGTAAATAAACCATTTATAGCCAATCACCTTGATAAAATTGGATGCGATGGTATCTTTACCGATAACATAGAGAAATTTATTTAAGTATGATTTTAAATTCAGTAGATAAAAGGAGTTAAATTGCTTACTTTAACCCCTTTTGTTGTACTTTATATCAAATTGTTAATTCAATATTCATAATTTTAAAAATAATTATAGAAGTACTTTTACTTATAATGGTATAATTATTTAGGAACCAAAAATAATTATTAAAAAGGTTGTGATAAAATTGAAAACAAAACAAATAGTTTACAGCGGACTTTTAATTGCTTGCAGCGTTTTACTTCCTCAATTATTCCATTTAGTGGGAGGTCCTGGCCTTGGCACTACACTTCTTCCTATGCATATTCCAGTTTTAATTGCTGGATTTATTCTTGGTCCTATTACAGGTTTAATGATTGGTATTATAAGTCCTATTTGTAGCTTTTTATATACAGGAGGAACAATGCCTGCAATACCTATGCTATATCTTATGATAGTTGAGCTAGGTACCTATGGATTATTTACAGGTCTTATATTTAAGCAATTTAAATTCAACATATATGTATCACTTATTGTATCTATGACAGCAGGTAGAATAACTAGAGGTTTAGTTTTTGTCGTTGCTACAAAATTCTTAGGAATTACCCTTCCACCTGCTATGGGTATATCTGTAGCAATAACTCAAGGTATCCCCGGAATAATACTTCAATTGTTAATTATTCCACCAATTCTCTATTTATTATGTAAGCTACCATATACTAAAAACTTAATGACTCAATAAATTGGGAGGCGTATTAAATTGAAAACCTGTATAAAAACTTTACTTGAAGAATATAAATATAGCTGTATCCTTATGAACAAAGAAAAAACTGTGATGATTTCTTTTGATAAAGGTGTAAGCCCTATATATAAATATATCAAAGAAAATGGAGTGTCTCCTATACCGTTAATAATGGGCGATAAAATTGTAGGAAAGGCAGTTGCTCTGCTGGCTATTTACGTTGGTGTGGAATATATCTACACAAAAATAATCAGCCAAGGTGCTATAGATATTTTAAATTCCCATAATATTAAGTTTGACTACGAAGAAATAGTTCCTTTTATAAATAATCGTAAAAAAGATGGACAATGTCCTATGGAGGCTTCTTTGTCTGGCACAATAAATCCTAAAGAAGGATTTAACATAATTGATGCATTTATTAAAAATAGAGAATTAAAGGAGTGTACAAAATGATTTATAAGCCCTATGGTAAAACTGGTAAAATGGTATCTGCCCTTGGCTTTGGTGGAATGAGATTTAAAGATGATTGTTCCATTGAAGAAGGAGCTGAGATAGTTAGGTATGCAAATAGCCTTGGTATAAATTACTTTGATACTGCACCTAACTATTGCAAAGATAGAAGTGAAGATATCTTTGGAGAGGCTTTTAAAAATATGCCCGGTGAATTCTATGTATCTACTAAAAGTAGTCTTGGTAGCGAACCGGATGCTGATTCAGTAAGGCGTAGAATAGAAAATTCCCTCAAAAGACTTGGTATAGACAAAATTAACTTTCATCATATGTGGTGTATCATGGACCTTAATCACTATAGAAAAGTTATGGCCAAAGGTGGTCCTTATTGGGGAGCTCTTAAAGCTAAGGAGGAAGGCTTAATAGACCACCTAGTATTTTCTACCCATGCTTCTGGTGAAGAAATTAGAATTATGGTAGAAGAAGGTTATTTTGAAGGAGTAACCTTAGGATACAACATTTTAAACTTTCCGTATCGACAAGAAGGTATTTTAGCCGCTCATCAGCATGGTCTAGGAGTGGCAACCATGAACCCTTTATGCGGTGGCTTAATTCCCGAAAATCAAGAATATTTTTCATTTGTAAAAGGAAACGAAAATGAAAGTGTTGTGCAAGCAGCGTTGCGTTTTAATGCTTCTCATGAAGGTATCTCAGTAACTTTATCTGGTATGGGTAGTAAGGAAGAAGTTAGGCATAATGTAGATGCTGTTAAAAACCTTACTATTCTCAAAAACTCTCAATTAGAAACTTTAAAATCTTGTCTTAAGCAAGATATGAATCAACTATGTACAACTTGTCAGTATTGTAAACACTGTCCTAAAGGTATTAATATTCCTAAATACATGGATTTATATAATTATTACGTATTAAAAGGACTTAGTGGTATAAGAGAAATGTATGAATTACTCTCTAAATATGGCGATATTGACTTTGAGAAAGATATGGCTCCTAGTGATTGCATTGGCTGTAAAAAATGTGAAACTCTTTGTACACAAAAGTTAAATATAGTAGACAGACTAGATTGGATTAATCGCAATGTGATTAGTAACTAGTTATTTATAATGTGTTAGTTATATAGTTTAGCTTTAAATTAAAAAGATATGGATTTATTAACATTTCATTTAATAAATTCATATCTTTTCTCTGTTATGTACTTTAAAATACCAACTATAAATTTTTTATAATTCTATTAATCCTTTAACCTATTTTTATTAACTACCGTAGTGTTTCTTCCCTTTTCCTTAGCCTCATAAAGATTTATATCTGCCCTATGTATTATGTCTTCGGTATTCATATCTAAATCTCTAAAGCCATATACCCCAAAACTACAGGTTATACTAAACTTATTCCCATTATATTCAAGGGTAGTTTCCTCTAAATTTTTCCTAATTCTTTCTGCAATAATTTCTGCTTTATCTTCATCTGTATCATTTAAAACTATTAAAAATTCTTCTCCACCATAACGCCCAATCCAATCGCTTCCATTACTTCTAATATATTCAGAAGCAATTCGCGTAAAGTCTTTTAATACATTATCTCCAACTATATGACCATAGGTATCATTAATTTCCTTGAAATAATCTATATCTGCCATTATAACAGACATAGGTTTATGTTCTCTTATAGATTTCTCAACATCAACTTCTAATCGCTCTCTTATGTACCTTCTATTATATACCCCTGTAAGATCATCTGTTAAGGTAGTTTCCTGTATATTTTTCAAAAAATTCTCAATAGATTCCGCATATTCCCTATCTCTATCTATAATAGCTCCTACTTGGGATATATTCTTCAGTAATTCAACTATATATATTTCTTTGCCAATATTTATAGGAGACGCCATAACTACAAAAATTTTATTATTGTTATACTCTATTTTTACTACGGTTTCATTACTTTCATATGCCTTTTTAGAAACACAATTTTCACATATACCATTCCTATTCCATAACTCATAACAGTGTGTATCAGCGTTCATAGTATCGCTATCTGTTGATATGATTTCATTTTTCATTGGATCAACTATTCTTATCATATCGTATATATTTTTAAAAATTGAAAGTCTCTCTTTCACATCATCCATTATATCCATACTTCAAAAACCTCCTTTTTTAAAATATGGTTTCATTATGTTTTGTCTTTTTTATTTTTAAAAACTTAATAAATCATTTCAATATATGTTATTATAAAATGTCTTTCATATATATTAGACAAAAACAATCTAGAATATACTTATACGCCACTATTCCTCTATAGGAAATACATCTATATACTTCTCTGATACATCATTTGTCAAACTTTCTACACTCATAAGTTTTTTGTTAATCTGCTTAGTCCTTGTACCTACAAGTTTATCTAAATCTGTACTTGCTTGATTTAACTTTTTCTGTGTAGCTTTAAGCACTTCTTCAAATTTTCCGAACTCTGTTTTAACTGCTCCAAGTACATTCCAAACCTCACTGGATCTCTTTTCAATAGCAAGAGTTCTAAAGCCCATCTGTAAACTATTTAAAAGTGCTGCTAAAGTTGTTGGTCCTGTTATATTTATCTTATACTCTCTTTGGAGAATTTCAACTAAATTAGTTCTCTTAACTACCTCTGCATAAAGACCTTCTATTGGTAAAAACATAATTGCAAAATCAGTGGTGTAAGGTGGGTCAATATATTTATCTCTAATATCCTTAGCTGACTTCTTTATAGCTGCTTCTAACTTTTTATAACCTTCTTCAATTAAACTTTGATCTCCTGTATCATAGGCATCCACTAAGTTATGATATACATCTAAAGGAAACTTTGAATCTACTGGAAGATATACTACATCAGAAGCTTTATCCTTACCAGGAAGTCTTATTGCAAACTCCACATTATCTCTAGATTCCTTCTTAGTTGCTACATTTATATCGTACTGATCTTTAGTAAGAATTTGATCTAAAATTCTTCCCAATTGAATTTCTCCTAAAGTTCCTCTAGTTTTAACATTAGAAAGAACTTTTTTTAGATCTCCTACTCCCATGGCTAAGGTTTGCATCTCTCCTAGTCCTTTATGTACAACTTCTAATCTTTCACTTACCAGCTTAAAGGATTCTCCTAGTCTCTTTTCCAAAGTACTTTGCAGCTTTTCATCCACAGTTTCCCTCATTTTTTCTAACTTATCCTCAGTGGATTTAAGTAATTCACCTTGTTTTTGAGATAAATCATTAAATTTTTCTTTTTGAAGATTATTAAACTCATTAACACTTTTAGAAAATTGATTTTCGAAGGATTTAAGTGATTTTTCTATAGTATTAGAATAAGTGTCTAGTTGATTCTTTTGAAAATTTGCTATTTCACTCATTCTACCTAAAATAGCTTCACTTAACCTCTGTACTTGAATACTCAACTCAATTCTAGCTTCTTTTTCACCTTTACGGGATTCTTCTCTATTTCTAGAAATTTCATCTCTAAAGGCTTTTTCTAATTTATCAACACTTTTATCTATATCTCCTACTCCTTGCTGTATCTGTAAAATTGAATTCCCAATATTAGCTGTACTACCCTTTTGAATTCTATTTCTAGAATTGTTTAAAGTAAAATATATATTTATGATTAATAATATAATTACAATGACCAAAAGAATCTCCATAACCTCATCTCCACTCTTAAAATTATATAAGAATAAAACCTTAAATGCCACTTAAAGGCTAAATAGAAAATTTTATCTATATAGCCTTATATTTAAGGTTAAACTAAGAAACATGAAAATATGTTCCCTTATTCATTATATCATATCATTTTTCAGCATAAAATTACAAATCTATTAAATTATTTAATTCTTCAGTCTTTTTTACTATCTTTATAATTTATATTAGATACTTCTCATAAGTATAATTTTAAATTCAGTACCTATGTCCACTTTACTTCTAACTTCTATATATCCTCCTTGCGCTTCAATAATTGATTTACTAAGAGATAATCCAATTCCAACAGACTCAGATTTTCCCCCTTTATAAAATCTCTTAAAAATATTAGGAAGATCCTTTTCACTAATTCCTACTCCCTTGTCCCTTATTATTATCTTTGTATTTATAGGATTTTCTTCAAGTTCTATATAAATTTCACCATTATCACTATGCTCTATACCATTCTTAACTATATTAATCAATGCTTCTCCTAACCATTTCTCGTCATAATTAAACATAAACTTATTTTTATTTTTTTTGTTAACTTCTCCTTTATTACTTATTAACGCTTCTTCATACATATTATTTTCAAATATTATATTAACTTTATTTTCTGCTGCCATCACTGCAACATTGTCTATAACTTCATAAATAGTATTAACTAACCTATTTTCCTTCATGTTAAATTCAATTGCTCTTGCATCTACCTTGGCTAGCTTCAACATACTTTTTATAAGCCAATCCATACGACTTAATTGTGTCTTACTATTATTTAAGAATTTTTCCCTATTTTCTTCACTAATTTCCTTATTACTTAAAATATCATTATAAATAATAAGGGCAGACAGTGGTGTTTTTAATTGATGGGATATGTCTGATAATATATTTACTAGAAACTCTTTTTCCTTTTTTAAATCTATCATCTGACTTTGTAAAACTTGTCTCATATTTTTAAATCCATAGGAAAGTTTTGCAAAATCTCCTTCCTTCTCTTCATAAAGATTTACATCATAGTTTTCTTCTAGTATTTCCTTTGAAGCTCTTGTCAAATTTCTTACTCGACTATAAATACCTCTATACTGAATATAATTTAATAATATTAGTAAGCATCCAAATGTACTACCTATAATTATAAATATAAATTTGCTATTTTTAAAAGCTTCATTTATTCCATCTATATACATTATATTTAAATTGTCTTTATACCCGTAATTATCTAAAATTTTTTTTCCTAATTTTATCTCTTCCTTTGTTGGCACTTTAAAGGCTGCCTCTACTAAATCCGCTTCAATGTTAGGGAATTTTTCTGACATTACAGATACCATTGCAGCTCTGCCATCTATATATTGACTCTTTATATTATTAAAACTAAAAGTAATCCATACGTTCACGATAAATATAAATATTGTAATTATAGTCATCAATACTATGGAACTCTTTTTTAATTCTGGATTTATAAGCTCTTTCATTAATTTCTCCTACTTTCCATTAACAACTTCTTTTATCCACATATAGCCTAATCCTCTTTTGGTAATAACATATTCTGGCTTACTAGGATTATCTTCTATCTTTTCTCTAAGTCTTTTAATATAGACTGAAAGAGTATTTTCCTCCACATATGCTCCCTCATCACCAAATAACTCCCTTAATATGTGCTCCTTGCTAAGTAATATTCCTGGATTCTGTAGAAATGCTAAAAGAAGCTTATATTCCTTTGCTGTCAATGATATCTTTTCACTACCTTTGGATACTTCTGCACTAGATGTGTTAATAATTATATCTCCTGATTTTAAAAGTGCCAAAATGCTATCGCCTTTGCCAACTCTTCTTAAAACTACACGAATTCTTGATAATAACTCCTTTACTCTAAAAGGTTTTGTTATATAGTCATCACCGCCCATATCTAATCCCAAAATTATATTTACCTCTTCATCTAGAGCAGTTAAAAATATTATAGGTGTGTCCTTCTTTTCTTTTACGTACTTACAAAAGTCATATCCACTTCCATCAGGTAAATTTATATCTAAAAGTATCAAATCAAAATCTTCACTATTAAATTTATCTTTTCCATTCTCTATAGATCCCACTCTAAAAACCTGATATCCTTCTTCTTGAAGGGTATATTCTACTCCCAAAGCCAATGCCTCATCATCTTCAACTAATAAAATTCTATTCATCACGTAACCTCCCCCATAAACAAATTTTCAAATTATTTATTTAACATTAATACCTAAACCCTACTTTAAAATTTGCATTTATAACTTAATACTATCATTAAAATCATATAATATCATAAGGACTTTAAAAAGCTTATCTTAGAATTATATTAAAGTAAAAATCCAAAGAATATTTCCTTGGATTTTTATTTTATCTATTTCTTATTTTAGAATTGCTACTTTATATAATAGTTTACTCTCCTCTTATACTATCAATTATGTTTTCCTTACTTAATCTTCTAAGAGGTATTAATGCTGAAACATATCCCATAATAATTACAGCTATTATAGCTATAACAATGCTCTCCCAAGGTAATATAAACTTGAAATCTCTAATGTTGGACATTGGATTATACAATACATATGATAATATAGTACCTAGTATCGAGCCAATGATTCCACCATATAATCCAAATAATACTCCTTCAAAAGTTATCATCTTTTTTACTTGTTTCCTTGTCATTCCTATAGCTTTTAAAGCCGCTATTTCTTTACTTCTGAGAAGAATATTTGTAGTTACAGTATTCACTATATTTACAGCACTTATTAGAGCAATTACTATTGTAAAGCCCATAAGTAATATACTTATTTGCAATTTGAATGCCTTATCGCTTTTAGCAGCCTCAATCTTATTATAATAATTAAGCTCTGCATTGGTATTTTCTATCTTTTTTAGAGATTCATCTATTTTATCTACATAGCTTTCATCACTAATCTTTATTTCCATACCATTAATTTTAAAATCTTCCATCTGCTGTGGATTACCTTCTATTATATTTTTAACAGTCTCCTTGCTTCCTATAACATTCAGTGTTCCTTGGTAATCAACAGAATTAAATGGCTGTACATCTACAATTGCCGCTACCTTAACCTTTTTAAGGTCTTTACTATTAAATTCCTTTTCTCCATCTGAATACTCAGCATTACTAATTAAAATTTCATCTCCAACCTTAAGCTTAGCCATAGGTGCAATAAGACTTCTTTTCTCTCCAAAGAATTTTGTTTCCCTAACTATAATAACTTCTCCATCCTTAAGATTATCAATACTACCTTCTTTAATATATTTTTTAGATGCTTCTAATTTATTATCTTCATAGGCTTGAAATACAACCCTAACTTTAGACTTATTTTCTCCATCTACTTTATTATTAGATAAATCCTCACTATCATTTTCTGATGCCCACTGTCTAACTTCTTCCGGTATAGCAGAATTGTCAACAAACCCTTCTGTTAGAATATACTTATAATTTATATATATTTCCTTTATTCCTGGAATGCTCTTTACTTCTTCAATGATTTCACTATTTGTAGCCTGTGACCCATCAGTATTGTAGTTTTCATTAGATATACTAAATGCTATGTTATTGTCTTCTGTAACCTTTTCTGCGAAATTATCAGAAAACTTAGCAAAACTCGTAAAGGCTACAAATAAAGTTACGCTTATAGCCATAGATAATACAGTTACATAAAATCTTCTTTTATTTCTTTTTACGTTTTTTAGAGCTATGGCAGTATCTATTTTAAGAAATCTTCCTAAAAATTTACCACTTTTATTTTTCTTTTCTTTTTTAATTAGAGATTGGCCACTTATTGCAATTAAAGGTGAAATTTTCCCTGCACTCCTAGCTGGTAGATAAGCTGAGAAATATATAGTTACAGCTCCTACACCTCCACTTATCAATAGTGCTAAAGGTGATATTACCACTTTAAGGTTTGAAAAATCTCCAAAACCTGATATTTTACTAAATGTAAAGACAATACAATATACAGACACTATTCCAAAAAATAGTCCAAGTGGAATTCCTATAAGTATCATAATAGATGCTTCCCTAATTACCAGAGTCATAATTTGTTTTTTAGTAGTTCCAATAGCTCTTAGCAATCCAAATTGCTTCATTCTTTCTGCTATACTAATATGGAATGCATTATAGATAACCACTACTGTAGCTAAAACAACAATTCCTATGACAATAAAAACTACACTATATATAGACCTATTTAGTTCTCCATTACTAGATTCTCCTGTAAGTCTTAATAAATCCTTATTTTGATTTACTTTACTTTTACCACTAACTAGATTAGATATCTCACTAATCACTTCTTGTTTATCATCTTTTTCATTAATTTCAACTAATACTGTAGAGTTTTCTTTTATAACACTACTATTTTTTATCAAATAAGCCTTTGATATGCCTTCACTTTGATTTTTCCAATCGTCCTTAGCTATTCCAGATAAGATATAACTTCTTTCATTTCCAGTTTCATCTTGTATTTTAACTACATCTCCAACTTTGATTTCTTCATTAAAATATCTAAGAATCCATCTTTCAATAACAATTTCATTATCTTTTTTAGGTAGTTGTCCTTCCTCTAAATTTACATTCATCAGCTTGAAGGCTGCCTCATTTAAATAATTAAGTTGAATATTCTTATTTTTAATAAAGGGTACTGCATCTTCACTAGCCATAACTCCTATGGAATTTACCTTAGGATTAGTTTCAATTTTATTTATTTCATCCTCAGATACATTAGTTATAGCTATATGAAAAGCTCCTATTGTTTTCTTTGTATTCTCCAGCATTGAATTTTGTACTGTTACTATAAAAGTACATATAGATGTTATAAGTGCCACTGATAATATTATTCCTATTATAGTTAATATAGTTCTTTTTTTATTATCCTTTAAGTATCTCCAACTTAAAGTTTTATAACTGCTAATCAATGTTCATTCCCCCCTATGCCATAGTTTTATCACTTTCGATTTTTCCATCACTTAAAGTTATAACTCTATCTGCTTGTTCAGCTATATTACTATCGTGAGTTATAAGTATTAGAGTTTGATTATATTTTCTAGCGGTAACCTTTAAAAGCTCTATAACTTCCTTAGAATTCTTACTATCCAAATTACCTGTTGGCTCATCTGCAAGAATTATAGATGGCTTATTTATAAGTGCTCTTGCTATTGACACTCTTTGTTGCTGCCCTCCTGAAAGCTCTGAAGGAATATGATTTCTTCTATCTTCAAGACCAATCATAGATATAATTTCATCTAAATATTTTTTATCTACCTTCTCACTATCAAGAAGGGCTGGTAAGGAAATATTCTCTTCTACATCAAGAATAGGCATTAAATTAAAGAACTGAAATATAAATCCTATATTTCTCCTTCTAAAAATGCTAAGCCCAGTTTCATTCTGTTTATATATATCTATATCATTTATAAATACCTTTCCTTCTGTAGGAGTATCTAAGCCTCCAATTAGGTGTAATAATGTAGATTTTCCAGAACCAGAAGCTCCAACTATAGCTACAAATTGTCCTTTGTCAACACTGAAACTAACATCATCTAAAGCACGAACCTGATTATCTCCTTGTCCATAATATTTCTTTAAATTTTCAACTCTTAAAATCTCCATATATAATCTAATCTCCTTAATCTATATTAAAATTTTCATTTTTGGGTTACCATAATTTAAATATTAGTATCGATAATATTTAAACTAGGATGACATTAATCACTGCATTCCCTTTACAAATTTATTATATATATTTAACTATTTTTTCACCATAAACCTTACCTTACACAATTAATAGTTTTCTTACAATTTAGTCATATAAGAAAGAGTGTAGCTAAATTGTCATTAAACAAATTTAACTACACTCTTCTATTTCACAAAATTATTTTAAATTTTCCTATGTATTTTTAAATTATATATATTATCTTCTTAATAAATATAATATGGTGTTGGATCTATTTTCTCTCCGCTAGCATTTGTAACCTCAAAGTGTATATGTGGTCCTGTTGAATATCCCGTAGTTCCCACTAAGGCAATTTGTTGTCCACCTTTAACGCTGTCTCCTGCACTAACTAAAAGCTGTGAATTATGAGCATATAAGCTACTAATGCTTCCATGATTTATCACTACTACATTTCCATAACCATTCATCCATCCTGAATAAGCAACAGTACCATCCATCAATGAATGTACACCCGCACCTTGTGGTGCTCCAATATCAACGGCAGCTTGAAATTCTTCCTTACCACTAATAGGATTTGTTCTCCATCCATAGCCTGATGTAATTGGATAAGCTATATTCCCAGTTATAGAGGAAATCTCACCATTAGATGATACTTGTCCACCTTGTGAATTGACTGAAGCCCCTCTACTTGGTCTTTTAGAAGCTTCCTCCATATTATTAATTATACCAACAATTTCTTGAAATTCTGATTCCCTTTGAGCTATCATTCTTTCCTGAACATCTATATCCTCTTCTATCTTAGCCATCATCATAGATTTTTCATTTTTCTTGCTATCAATCTCTTTTGATTTTGATTCTTTTATAGCCATATTTTGCTGTAAAGCTTCTTTTTCCCTAGATGCCACTTGCAGTGTTTCCTGTAATTCCTTTTGGCTATTTGCGAAATTAGACAATACTCCCTTATCGAAATCTAGAATAGTGTTAACCGCTTCGACTCTATTAAAAAAATCAGAAAATCCCTTAGATTCAAAAAGAGCCTCAATATAGCCTTGTCCTTGATTTTTATATAGAGTTCTCATTCTTTTGTACATGATGTCCTTATTATCTTCTAAATTTTTTTCTAACTTTTTAGCCTTTTCATTAAGGTCCCCTATTTTCGTAGTAGCTTTATCCATGTCTAACTTCAACTTATAAATTTCATTATCTAAGGCATTTATCTCTTCATTAAGATCTACCATCTCCTGAAACACATCTTCTTTATTCTTTTCTAACTCTTTTATCTTTTCCTTACCACTGCCTATTTCCTCTTCAATACTATTAGACTGTTGTTTCTTATCACTTATTTCATCTGCCATAGCACTGGTGGTAACTAAATTTGTACATATCATTACTGAAATAATTAACTTTATTTTCTTATTCATTAGTTTCCCTCTTTTTAATTTTATTTAATTTATAAAATTTATTTTTCCCAAGTTTATTCTATGTCACCTCCTTAGTTCAAGCATTCATGGGTATATACTAGCTTCTTATATATTAAATGTCAACTGCTTTACCCCTACCAATATATGTAGTTAAAATTTGTTCATAAAAAGAGGCTGTTGCAAAATATTTCACTAATCCTTATAAAATGTTTAGGGTGCACTTTAAGATAAAATCATACTCAACATTTTATAAAGACTAGCTTATTTTGCAACAGCCTTTCAGCTCAATTGTACTTCAAACTATATATTAGTCATATAAATCCATTTCTAAATCTGAAGTTGATGAATGTTCAAATTCACATATATCATATCCAGATACACTTAATTTGAAATCCTTCTTTTTTCCTCTACCTATATATCCTTCATGACTACTATTTGAAGTTACAGAATTAAAGTTTTCCTCATTACCTAAATCAGCCCCATCAAAATGTACTCTTCCACCACGATTATCTTTTAAATCAACATTCATAGCATATTCATTAAAATCAGTAGTATAATTTACGTCACTTCCAACTAATATAACATTTTTTCCTATTGGCATGTAGGATTCTATATTTATATAGTCAGCATTGATGGTAACATTATCAGGCAACACTTTACCTTCTTCATAATCATTATAAGTACCTCCTGAATAGACTCTAGCATTATTACAATCTATTTTAATATTCTCAGCATTTATAAATTCCCTTAAATCTATTTCTAGATAATTGCTAGTTTTAATACTTATATTTTTAAGAGTATTATTATGTGGCAAATTTACATACCCACCTCTAGGACTTGTAAAAATCAATGTATCTTTCAAAACTTTACTATCCTTTATTATTAAGTTTGTATAATAATTACTATTAAAATTAACGTCTACTCCTACTGGAACTTCTATAACAATTTGAGCATTATCATTTTTTTCTTCCATAAGTGTGTATATAATTGCGTCATAAGATTTTTCAAAAAATCCCCTTATATTTTCTGCTTCAAAGAAATTATACATAGTTCTGTCTCCTACAACTTTAAGCCCCTTTGTATTAGCATCATAGGAAGTTTCTACCTTCATATCATTTTCTATATATTCTAGTACCTTGACCCTTGTATTTTTATCTGGTGAAGATTTAATTTCTACATTATATCCTTTATTCTCTAAGGATGAAATATCAACAGCATCAACCTGTTCATCAGTTACAAATACTTCCCTTTCAGTTGGAATTGCATTTATTATCTCTCGTTGAACTCTATAAACTTTATTTACAATTTTAGGCATCATATAAGCTCCACTTATTATAGATCCTGTAATTCCTACTGCAAGAAAAATTCCAGCCACAATAAGAGATTTTTTCCATCTATTCATTAGATTTTCCCTCCTTATTATCCTTATTTTCTATACCTTCTTCAAAATCAGCATCTATAACTTCTGTAAATATAGGCTTTTCTTCGTAATCTTTATCTTCTACAGAAATTTCTTCGACTTCTCCATTTCCCTTTAAACCTTCACCTATATATTTTTCATTAAAAGTTTCCCCATATCCAGTTTGATTCTCAGTACTATCTTTGCTTTCCTCTTCATAATGAATTGTCACTTCATTTTTCTCAGTAACATTTTCATTACCTTCAGTGTTTTCTTGTTGATTTTTAACTCTCACATACATATTTCTAGTTTTAACCCAAGATATATAGCTAACTACTAAGTATTTTAACCCCTTATATACTAAACAATATAAGATCCACCCTAAAATAGTAAATCCAGTCCATGCTATACAAGCAAAGAATCCAAACACTCCCATAGATATATCAATTCCACAAAGGAATGCAGCACCTAAATACCCTATAAAATTTAAAATAGACATCCCTATAAGCCCTAACCCGCTACTTATCATAGACATAGCCACAGCTAAAGCTGGGAAAAATAATAAGATACTTATAATTACTATTATTAATTTCACTCCAGCAGAAGATATCTTACCATCAATTACTGAGTTAGAATCTAAGAATTCTTTAGTTTTATTCCCTGCTTTTTTCCCTTGCCTTTTTACACTTTTCCAAAGTCTCTTAGAATCCTTAGAAACCTTATCTCTAAATTCACTATTACTACTACTTGTAGATTTGCCTTGTCCCTTCATCTCTTCAGTTAATTCTTTTGCAATGCTCTTAGGAGATCCTAATGTTTTTATAATCTCCTCATCACTCTTTCCCTGTAACTTTCCATTTAAGAAAAATTCCTCATAGTCTCTTAATATATCATTTATCTCAAGTTCACTAAAAGCTCCCTTTAAGTAATCTCTAAGTATATCTAAAAAATCATTTTTAGTCATTATCCTTATTCTCCTTCCTATAACATCCTAAAATTAAATTTACATCCCTTACAAACTCATCCCATTCCTTAACTAAAGTTCTTAAATTACCTTTTCCATAGTCTGTAATCCTATAGTATTTTCTATCTGGGCCACCTTCAGACTTCACCATATAGGTTTCAAAATTTCCTTCTGTAGTAAGTCTCCGTAATAATGGATATATAGTGCTTTCCTTAACTGACATAACTCTTGAAATATTTTCTACAATTTCATACCCATACATATCTCTGTCATTTATAAGTGTAAGGACACAGATTTCAATTACACCCTTTCTGAGTTGTGTACTCATATCTAAACCTCCTTTATTAAGTTTTAACAACATACTTTTCTTTGTATATATTTTAACTATCCTTATACTATGTAAAACACAATAGTGTCTTAAAAAATATAGAAGTCACTGTGTATTAGACAACCCTTCTAAAAAATTTTGTAACTTTACTATGTAAAACGTAGTAGTCCTTTTAAAATTTAGTACTACGTTTTACATAGTACCCTTATATTCTTATGTTACCATAGTATTGTGTAATACACAATAGCTATGTATTAAAAATATCAAAAATAAAACATAAAGATTTTATAAATATATTTAATTCCAATATCCTAATTTAGTGTACAAATTCTTTATATATTTTAATATAAAATAACCAAGGCTTAAAGCCTTGGTTATCCAATGTCAAAATAATTTATTTATAGCTCTCATATACTTCTTGAATTTTATCCCAGTTAAATAAATTCCAAATGCTATTAACGTAATCTGGTCTTACATTTTTATATTTTAAATAATAGGCATGTTCCCAAACGTCAATAGTCACAAGTGGTTTTTTACCTTTACTTAAAGGTGACTCTTGATTTAAAGTAGCCATAACTTCTAGCTCACCGTCACTATTTAAAACTAGCCATCCATAACCTGAACCGAATTGTCCAATAGCAGCTTTAGAAACAGCTTCTTTCATATTAGCAACGCTTCCAAAAGCTTTATTGATTTTTTCAAGTAATTGTCCTTTTGGTTCGCCTTTTCCACCTGGTGTTAAAATACTAAAGTAAAAGTTATGGTTTGCCACTCCTCCACCTTGATTAATAACGCCTTGGCGAATTTCATTTGGAATACTATCTAAATTCTCTAACAATTGTTCTAAAGTTTTACCTTCAGTAAGCGCTTCATGTCCTTCAAGTAATTTGTTAAGATTATTTACGTATGTTTGTAAATGTTTGCCGTAGTGAGTTTCTACTGTTAAAGCATCAATGTGTGGCTCTAACCCATTGTATTCATAAGGTAATTTAATTTTATCATATGTCATTTTAATCCACCTACCCTTTCCATTTATAACATATACTTATATTTTACCACTTTTCGTCCATATAAGCACTAATAAAATTTTTTATATATGATTTATTATTATAATTTACTTAATATATTATTCATTAATATTTCATATACATTAATATGTTACAAATTTATTTTAAAAATCAATAATTAAGGAGAGATATTTTATGAAATCCACACTGTTTATGTGGGAATGCATTGGTGCAATTATGATTTTCTTAATAGGGGCATTAATACACTTTGGCTATGAAGCAACAAACAAGTTAACTTTTACCTCTGGTATCTTTGCTGTTAATGAAAGCATATGGGAACACTGTAAACTTACCTTTTGGGCTCCTCTAATCTTTGCTATTATAGAATATTTTTTTGTTGGTCAATATGTAAATAATTTTCTCTTTGCGAAGACTCTAAGTGCCTATATAACTACAATTTCAATGTTAGTCCTTTATTATGGAATGCTTAAAAATAGTGGCTCCCACTCCCTTTTAAAAGATTTAATTATCTTTGAAGTTAGTATTATAATAGGACTATTAGTAAGCTATAACCTAATGCTATTGCCTGAATTTCCACCAATTATGAATAAAATAGCTATTATTATGTTAGTTGGTGCTACATTCACTTTTTATTTATTTACTTATTGTCCACCAAAATTACCTATATTTTATTGCTCTGTATCCAATTCTTATGGTATCAAGGATTAAATTCTCACAACAAATACAATTAAAATTGACTGTATCAAAATTAACTAAATGTTAATATTATAATACAGTCAATTTTGAAATTTCTCATACATTAGGTATTTCTAGCATAAATTCTGTTCCTTCATTAACTTCACTTTTTACTTTTATATTTCCTCCATGAGCTTCTATTATTGCCTTAGATATGGTAAGACCTATTCCAGCTCCTCCTGTAGTTCTAGTTCTTGATTCATCAGCTCTATAAAATCGCTGAAAAATATAAGGTAAATGTTCTTTAGAAATTCCTATGCCACTATCCTTTATGTGTATTATCGTTATATTCCTTTTTTTATAGCATGTAATTTTAATTATTCCCCCATGTTCCGTATACTTTATTCCATTTGAAATAATATTTATTAATGCTTGAGTAATTTTATCTTTATCTACATTTATAATAAAATTTTCTAATTTATTTTTCACATTAATATTTTTATCATGAAGTTGCTTTTCAAAATTAATTAGAATCATTTCCATTAGATCCTTTATATTTACTTCACTTTTATTTAAAATCAAATCTTCACTTTCGTATCTAGAAAGATGCTCTAAAGAGCCAACCAACCTACTTAATCTTTGTACTTCCTCATGAATGCTTTCTAGCCTTTCTTCTGTAGGCTCCCAAATTCCATCTATTAATGCCTCCAGCTGTCCTTGCATGGTAGTTAACGGAGTCCTAAGTTCATGGGATATATCCTTAGTCAAAGTTTTTCTTATCTTTTCCTCTTCTTCTAAACTATTAGCCAAGGTATTTACTGAATTAATCATTTCCTTAATTTCTTTTATATTGCTTTCTTCTTTAATTTTATTTTTATATTTCCTTGTAGCTATGAAATTTGTGGCTTTAACTACGCTTCCTATAGGTTTGCTTATTGAAGTAGAAATTAAAATACCTATAAATATGGAAACACATAAAGAAAAAATCCCTACAAAAATTAATATATTATCTAAGGTTTTAAAAAAAATTACATCAGAATCATTATAATAAAGAGGACCATAATAACCTATTTTAAGAATTCCTGCAGATTTGTCATCTATTTTCAAATTATATACTTCCTCAGTATAATTACCTTTATATCCTGGATTTACAATACTCATATTGTAACCCATCCTATCCATCATTGTCTCACACATACTACTATTATGAGTTCTAGCACTCCATACTACATTATCTGCAACATCTTTAATGCTTATAATAAATCCATTATTTATAGCTTCAATTCCTATGGTTTCTATACTTTTATTATCCCACTGTCCATTTTTATAAGTATTACTTATATCTTTAATCAGTACTTTTTTTCTCTCTTCTATAATATCTTCTAGATATCTATTAAAGTTTTTCTTCATAAACATATGAGATGAAAAACTGATTAAAAGAATTATTGTCATAGAAAATAGTAGAAAAATCAAAGTAAGCCTATGTTTCAATTTCATCAAATTATTCACCACCAAACTTATATCCAATGCCGTGAACTGTTAATATATATTTAGGATTTTTACTATTATCCTCTATCTTACTTCTTAAATTTTTTATATGAGAATCTATTATTCTATCATAAACATCACTATCATCACCTAAAGCTCGATCAAGGAGTTCTCCTCTAGAGAATACTTTCTTTGGGCTTTCACATAATGCTAAAAGTATCTTGAACTCTGAAGGAGTTAATTCTATTAAATTATTACCTTGTCTTACCTCATAAGTATCTAAGTTTATAACTAAGTTTCCCTTATTAAAGCTTAGAACATTATCTTGTTTATAATTCAAGGCTCTTTTTAGTACTGCATTTACTCTAGCCACTACCTGCTTAGGGCTAAATGGTTTGGTAATATAATCATCAGTACCTAGAGAAAAACACTTCAAGATGCTTTCTTCCTCTACCTTGGCTGTTAGCATTATTATAGGCACCTCTGATTCCTTTCTTATGATTTCACAAATTTTTTCTCCTGATATATCTGGTAGCATTAGATCTAGGATTATTAATTTAGGATTGTATTGTTTATATTTATATATAGCTTCATTTCCATTAATTGCCGTTATAACACCATAACCAGACTTCTTTAGATATGCTTCCAAAACTTCTAAAATTTTAACTTCATCTTCTACAATAAGTATATCCACTTGCATCTATACTCCTCCATTAATTTAAAACTTATTATAATATACTTCCTAATTATAATAAATCATTATGAAGATTCTATGTAGAATTCCTCCATAAAATCTACACAACTTAAATATATACTTTAGCTACTATCTTAAAATTATGTATGAGGTGATAATTTTGTCTAATAAGTCCGTAACTCTAAATATTGATAATATGGTATGTACTTCCTGTGAGAATACTATAATAAGACATTTAAAAAAACTTTCAGGAGTTACAAGTGTAAAAGCAAGCTACACTAAGGGAACTGTCCATGTAGAATATGATGCTGAGAAAGTATCCTATTCTATCATAGTTTCTACCATTGAAAAATCCGGCTACAAAGTTACTAGTGATAAAAAAAAGAGTCGCTCAGAATTTTTCCCCATTGTAGGAATATTCCTTATAGCTTTGCTTATGATACGCCTTAGCAAAGGTACTGGCGTATTCGATATGTCATCTGCTTTAAGTAGTAAAGTTAGTTACATTGCTCTATTTACCATTGGCGTTTTGACCTCTTTACACTGCGTGGGTATGTGTGGTGGAATAATGATGTCCCAAAGTATTACATCTTCAATTGTACCTGAAAAAAACAAATTTAAACCTGGACTTATGTATAATTTAGGCCGTTTAATTTCTTATACGGTTTTAGGTGGTATTGTAGGTGGTATTGGTAAAGTATTTTCTCTTTCCTTTGGAGCTCAAGGCTTCATAGCAATAGTTGCAGGTGTGTTTATGGTAATTATGGGTTTAAACTTATATGGTTTTAAAGCCCTTAGAAGATTTTCTATAAAGCTTCCTTGGAGCGGCTGTAACTCCCAGAAAAAATCTAGAAATCCTCTTATAGTAGGATTTCTAAATGGGTTTATGCCTTGTGGTCCCCTACAAACAATGCAGCTTTATGCTCTAGCTTCTGGTAGTGTTATAGCTGGTGCAACTTCAATGTTTTTCTTTGCCCTAGGTACAATCCCTTTAATGCTAGGCTTTGGATCTATTGCTAATCTACTTAGTCAAAAAAATTCTAATAGATTAATTAAATACAGTGGTGGTATTATCATAGTTTTAGGTATTATCATGGCTAATCGTGGCTTATCTTTACTAGGGGTTAATTTAATGCCTAATTCCTTATCTTTAGGTGAAAATAATACATCTATATCCGAAAAATCTTCAGCTAATAAAGCAACAATTTCTAACGGAAAGCAAGTTATAAAGATTTCAGCTAATAATCGAGGATATACTCCAAATGTAGTTTATATTCAAAAGGGAATTCCTACAGAGTTTATAATTGATGGTGAAAGCATTAACTTCTGTAATAATAAAATTGTTATTCCTTCTATGAATGTTCAAAAAACTCTATCCTCTGGAGAAAATATAATAGAATTTACTCCTGAAGGCGGAGACATAAACTACAGCTGTTGGATGGGCATGCTTAGAGGAACAATAAAGGTAGTAGATGATTTAAATTCTATAAATGATTCTACTATACAAAATGATATAGATAGTGAATTTTATTATCCGTCTAATGATTCTAATAATCAATTTAATAATGGTGGTTTTTCTTGCCATTAATAAAAGAAGTATTAAGGCAACTTTCCCTTAATACTTCTTTTTTATATACACTTTATATAATAGATATTCTTAATTGACTCTTTAAAGTTAATTCACTAGTTAAAGTCATCTATTAATTTAATGCAGCTAATAATTTTTCTATATCTAATCCATGAACTATGGCAGCTTCTGCAAGAGTTTCTGCTTGAGCTGATGGGCACCCTACGCATCCCATACCAAAACTCATTAAAATTTCAGCAGCTCCTTCTTTCATTCTTATAACTTCACCTATTGTCATATCTTTATTTATCATATTCTTTTCCTCCTATAATTTAAATTTTTATTTATAACTAATAATTTAGGATTATTAGTACCTCTTACAAGTTAAAGATTATAGCTATATTAAAGATATTTATTCTCCAATTCCTCTAATATTGCTGTATATTTTTTCATAACTTCAGTATTTGCATTTTCAAATTCAACACATTCTACATTTACCTTATCAATGATTTCTTGCTTTAACTCTCTAGCTGCAAATTTATATATTACATTATCTTCTTTGTCTATATGCCTATTTAAAAGATGAGTATAAGAAATGGCATTAGCAATAACATCTAATATAGCTTCTTTATTTCCTGATTTTAAATTTTCAAGTGCCTCACTTAGTCCTGTAATGTAAAGCCTTCCTAAATCATGTTCTACAAGCATACCATATTTTACAGTTTTCTCTGCTATAAGCCCAAGTTCATCTACCATCTTATTAAAAAGAATTACCTCTTCTTTTTTATGGTGATGTGCATCTGCATAATTTCTAATAAAATCTATCATCTTATAAAAGTCTTCGTAGTTTACATTCTTTTCTTCTAAAGCTTTATAAGTAGCTTTTCTTACCACAGTAAGCATACGTTTAATATACTTATGCTCTTCCATCATTAAATCTATAGCATTCATTGCTTCTCCTCCTTCTACTTTCTTTTAATTGCTTGAATTCCATCTTCTAATTCTACATACTCAAAGTTACTATTAACTTCATTAACAAAAGCTTTAATCCACAATCCTCTTAAGCTGTAGAAATAAGAAACATCTCCAGACTCTCTATTCCATATATCCTTATGCACACAAATTCTTCTACTCCACTCTACCATATCTTCAGTAGACACAAGAACCTCATTCACTCTATCACATGGCATTCCATCTAATATATAGTCATTTATTCTATCATATATATCCATAGCATTACTTGCTGCATCTAATTTTTCTTTAACTTCCTTAGCTGCTTTCATTCCTTGATGAATATATATATTTTCTAATTTTGCCTTAGCTTTTTCATTATTATTAAGTAATTTAGTTGTCCAAGCTGCCATTCTTCCCTCTGCTGAATGTATCTTTCCTTGTAGCCAACCATGGATATTACTTGTATCTATCATGTCTTCTAAAGGAAGATTCGGTAGTTTTTCTCCATGATTTCCATTGATTTCCTTAGCTAATGAAACTACATCTAGGCCCTCTTCCTTAGCTAGATTAATTATCTCTTCCTCTAATCCTTCAAACCATAATATTTTGTTAAATAACCAATAATGTACTTTTCCAAGATATAAACTCATATTTTTTCCTCCTATTATTTAATTGATTTTAAAACTATGATCATGTTTAAAATCTATATTGAAATTACTTCATACTATTAATTTCAACATCTCTATAAATCATAATCCTTTAGTTAAATATATTTTAACCTGCCTAATTTATATTAACCTTCATAAGCAGATTATATTTTATTAATCTCTACATCTATGAGTTTATAGTAATATGTATATAAATTCGGTAACATTGGTTACCAATATAAAAGTTTAAAGCTGATATACCAAAATTTTTTATGATATATCAGCTTATACTTTGTACGTT
>Ga0213825_1000453_pt1 | contig 29876 bp, 37 predicted proteins | sample MC6MC0900MG_FD_179896 | JGI IMG/M metagenome (GOLD analysis project Ga0213825, IMG submission 179896) | Enriched soil aggregate microbial communities from Iowa State University, Ames, United States - MC6-MC0900-MG | ecosystem: Environmental > Terrestrial > Soil > Unclassified | place: USA: Iowa...
TTAAGCTACTATGTGTAGCCAACACTAATATTAAATTATTGGAGGGATTTACATGGCAAAGCAGAAAAGGAAATTATCCTTTCCAACTGCATTCACAGTATTAATTATAGTATTGCTTTTAGCAGCAGCACTAACTTATGTGATACCAGCTGGTTCATACTCAAAATTATCTTATAATACGGATAGCGCTAAGTTTGAGGTTACTGCTCCAAATGGAGATGTAACAGAAATGCCTGGTACTCAAGGAACTTTAGATGAACTTAAGGTTACTGGTGACATTTCTAAATTTGAAGATGGTAGTATTAACAAACCAGTAGCTATACCAGGTACTTATGAAAAAGTTGAACAAAGTCCACAAGGGATAATGGATATAGTTCTATCACCTATTAACGGAGTATATGATACTATAGACATAATTTTATTTGTATTTATTATAGGTGGAGTTATTGGAGTATTAAATCACATTGGTGCATTTAATGCAGGGATTGCAAGTCTTTCAAGATTAACTAAAGGAAAAGAATACATATTAATAGTATTTATTACATTCTTGATTTCTCTTGGAGGTACTACTTTTGGACTGGCAGAGGAAACTATAGCTCTGTATCCAATAATGGTTCCAGTGTTTCTAGCTGCAAACTATGACGTTATGGTATGTATTGCAGCAATATACATGGGTTCTTCTATCGGAAGTATGTTCTCAACAGTAAACCCATTCTCAGTAGTTATAGGTTCTAATGCTGCTGGAATAAGCTTTACAAATGGACTTAACTTCAGAATTATTGCTTTTGTTCTTGGTACTTTAATCACTATAATATATATCTTAAGATATGCTAAGAAAGTTAAAGCAGATCCAAGCAAATCATTAACATTTGCAGACAAAGAAAAAATCGAAGCTAAATTTGCTAGTCAGGGAGAAGCACCTGAGCTAACTTTAAGATTTAAAATTATATTACTAATATTCCTTTTAACTTTCATAGTCATGATTTATGGAGTTTCTGTTAAGCACTGGTGGTTCGGTGAAATGACTGCTCTATTCTTAGTGTCTGGTATAATTATCGGATTCCTATCAAAATTAGGAGAGAAAGAGTTTGTAAATCAATTCGTAGCTGGAGCTGCTGATTTAATGAGCGTTGCCCTAGTTATAGGTGTTGCTAGAAGTATTAACCTTGTATTAGAAAATGGTATGATTTCGGATACAATACTTAATTTCTTCTCTAATGCTATAGCAGGTATGAATGGAAATATATTCATAGTATTAATGCTTTTAATATTTATAGTACTAGGATTCTTTATTCCTTCATCATCAGGTCTTGCTGTTCTATCTATTCCAATTATGGCTCCTCTTGCAGATTCAGTTGGACTTTCAAGAGACGTTATAATTTCAGCTTATGTATATGGATTGGGATTAATTTCCTTCATTACACCAACAGGATTAATCCTTGCAACATTAGAGATGGTTGATGTAACCTATGATAAATGGTTAAAATTTATCATGCCTCTAATGGGCTACATAGCAGTATTCAGTGCAATAATGCTATTAATACAAGTAAATTTTAAATTTTAGAAACAGATAAAGATTTATAATAAAAACATATAAATCCTGAAGGATTTCAAAATGTACCCTGTGGGATAGGCTATTTAACAGTCTATTCTATAGGGTATTTTATTTGCAGTATTTACAATTATTCCAATTGGAGTATCTACTCTTGGTGATGTAATTAATATTCAGGATATTAATTAATGGGAAGTGAATAGTTATGTTAAATAAAATACAGAAGGACTTTTTAAAAATATTATATAGTAAAGGGACGTAAAAAGTAATTAAGAAATTAAGATAATAAAAATAAATTGTATATAATAAAAGTGTGCACAATCGTAGGATTTTGCACACTTTTTATCTAACTAATTATAGAGTTTTAGGTGGTTTTCTCCAAAGAGTTTCATTAACTGCTCTTACAGTTTTAGTGAATTTTTCACAAGTTATAGAAATATCTATTTTTTCTTCGGGAGATAACCTTTCACTAGAGAATAATCTCTTCATCCCATAACCAAATCCTAAGGTTCCAAAGCCGAACTGCATTTCTGAAATTCTACCTTTGTCTAAGTTTATATCCATAGGTTTTTGATTCTTTAGTATATCTTGCTTAGTTTTTTCAGGATGCTTATCCCAGAAGTATTTATATTCAGGATTTAATTTATAAGCAGTTTCATGAACTTCTTTAAATAAAGTGAATTTTACATAGATATTGTTCATGGCATTTTCTAATCTGTTTCTTGCCTTTGCATTTGCTTTTTCAATCTTTTTTTCTTTTGACATTAAAATTCCTCCAAAATTAATATATGTATATAATAGTTAATATTCAAACAAATTATAAGTTATACACATTATTATATATAGAATTCTTTATAAATGCAAACTTTTACACAATTAGAGGGAGAGTGAGTTCTTATAATATTTCAGTAATCTGTTTAATTAAAAGATACAGTAAGAATAAATAATTTAAAAGTTCTAATGCTAAGCCGAAAGTTAGACATAGTATTTTTATTATATAAATTGTACTTAATACATATAGAATTGAAATTTATAACAGATCTATGAAAATATAATATTTGACTTTATATACAACAAATTTTATAATTAAAGTGAAAATATAAATAAATTAATTCATATAAATGAAAATATTTTTACAATATGAATTTTGTTTATAAGTGTAAGTTGAGGTGATATGTTGAATTTGCCAAAAATTATTAACATTCAAAAGTATTCTATCCATGATGGAGATGGAATTCGTACAACTATATTTTTTAAGGGATGTCCTCTTTCTTGCTTATGGTGTCATAACCCAGAAAGTCAAAATTATAGTGAAGAGCTTATGTACAATAAAGAAAAATGTACAGGGTGTATGACATGTATAGAAGCCTGTCGTCAAAGGGCAATCTCAAAGGAAGAAAATCATGTTGTTACAGATAGAAATAAGTGTGATCTTTGTAAGAATTGCCTTGACTATTGCGTAAATAATGCTCGTGAAGTAGTAGGAAAAGAGTATACAGTAGCACAGCTTATTAAGGAAGCAGAGAAGGATAGAATGTTTTATGAGGAATCAAGTGGAGGGATTACATTATCTGGTGGAGAGGTAATGACTCAAAACATGGATTATATAGAAGAATTATTAAAAAAGTTAAAGAAAAAGGGTTATAACATTGCCATTGATACTTGTGGGCAAGCACCCTATGAAAATTACAAAAGAGTACTTAATTATGTGGATACTTTTTTATATGATATAAAGCTTATGGATAATGAAAAGCACATGAAGTATATAGGAAAATCTAATAAGGTTATTCTTGATAACTTAAAAAAGTTAAGTGAAGCTGGAGCGAATATCAATATAAGAATACCCTTGGTGGAGGGTATTAATGCAGACGATGAATCTATAGAGGAATTCATAAAATTTTTAAAGAATAATATAAATGTGCAAAAGATAAATTTACTTCCTTATCATAATACAGGTAAGAGTAAATATGAGAGACTTCAAAAGGTATATGAAGGAGTTAACTTTGAAGCACCTAGTGAGAAAAGAATGAAGACCATAAAGGAAAGCTTTGAAAAGGCTGGGTTTATAAATATAAAAATAGGTGGATAATAATGATTTTTATGTTTAAGGTAATTTCAAGTATTTAGCTAAAAGATAGGAGGTTAATTTATGGAAAGAGGTATGAATGAAAGAATTAAAAAATTAAGGGCACAAAGTATAAATACTGTTCCCAAAATATACATGGAGAGGGCGACGTTAATGACGGAGGCCTATAAAAAGTATGAGGGTTCTGTATCAGTTACAGAAATGAGAGCTTTAGCATTTAAACATTTTATGGAGAACAAAGCTTTATGCATTAATGATGGAGAGCTTATAGTTGGAGAAAAAGGAAATGGACCGCAGACAGCTCCAACCTTTCCAGAACTTTGCTGCCACACTCTTGAAGATATGCACATAATGAATGATAGAGAATTAATTTGCTTTAGGGTAAATGAAGAGGATTTGAAAACTCAAGAGGAAGAAATCATTCCTTATTGGGAAAGAAGATCTATTAGAAATAAAATTATAAATGCCATGAGTGATAAATGGAAGGCTTGTTATGAAAGTGGGATTTTCACTGAGTTCATGGAGCAAAGAGGTCCGGGTCATACAGTAGGCTCTGAAAACATATATAAAAAAGGATTCTTAGATTATAAAACTGAAATTAAAGAAGCTATAGATAAATTAGACTTCTTAAATGATAGAGAAGCATTTTCTAAAAGAGAGCAGTTAAATGCTATGAGTATTAGCTGTGATGCCATCATGATTCTAGGGGAGAGATATGCTAAATATGCTAGAGAACTGGCTAGTAAAGAAATAGATGAGGAAAGAAAAAAAGAACTACTTCAAATTGCAGAAAACTGTGATGTGGTACCAGCTCATGCTCCAAGGACCTACTGGCAAGCAATACAGATGTATTGGTTTGTTCATTTAGGAGTAACTACAGAATTAAACCCTTGGGATGCCTATAGTCCAGGCAGACTTGATCAACACTTAAATCCTTTCTATGAGAGAGACATAGAAGAAGAAATTCTAGACGAAGATGAAGCTAAGGAACTTTTGGAATGTCTATGGATTAAGTTTAATAATCAACCATCACCTCCAAAGGTTGGAGTAACCTTAAAGGAAAGTGGTACTTACACTGATTTTGCCAACATAAACACTGGTGGAATTACGTCAGAAGGACAAGATGGGGTTAACGATGTGAGTTATTTAATCCTAGATTGTATGGATGAAATGCAGCTACTTCAGCCAAGTTCAAATGTACAAATCAGTAAGAAAACACCTAAGAAATTTCTAAAAAGAGCTTGTGAAATCTCTAGAGATGGCTGGGGTCAACCTGCATTTTACAATACAGAGGCCATTGTACAAGAACTACTTAATGCAGGCAAATCCATAGAAGATGCAAGAAGAGGTGGTACTAGTGGATGTGTTGAAACAGGTGCTTTTGGAAATGAAGCCTATATTTTAACTGGATACTTTAACCTACCTAAGATATTGGAATTAACTCTATTTAATGGATATGATAAGGTAAGTGGAAAACAACTAGGGCTACAACTTGGATATGCTAAGGATTTTAAAACCTATGAAGAGTTATTTGAAGCTTACAAAAAGCAAATAGAGTATTTTGCAGATATAAAAATAGAAGGAAGTAATATTATTGAAAAAATATATGCAGATTATATGCCTGCACCTTTCCTTTCAGTTATAACTAATGATTGTATAAAGAAAGGGAAAGACTATAATGCAGGAGGAGCTCGTTATAATACTAACTATATACAAGGTGTCGGAATAGGGACAATTACAGATTCTCTAGCTGCTATAAAATATAATGTATATGATGAAAAGAAATTTACTATGGAAAAATTGATAGAAGCAATAGAAAATAACTTTGAAGACAATGAGATAATTGCGAATTTAGTTAGAAATAAAACTCCAAAATATGGCAATGACGATGACTATGCCGATGAAATCATGACATCAGTATTTAATACCTATAATAAAATCATCACAGGTAGACCAAATGTTAAGGGTGGATGCTATAGAATTAATATGCTACCTACAACTTGTCACGTTTACTTTGGAGAGGTGATGATAGCTAGTCCAAATGGGCGACTTGCTCATAAACCAGTATCAGAAGGAATATCACCTGAAAAGGGAGCAGATACTAATGGACCAACAGCAGTTATAAAATCAGCCTCTAAGATGGATCATCTAAGAACTGGAGGAACTCTTTTAAACCAAAAATTCACTCCAAGTGTAGTAGCAGGAGAAGAAGGATTAGACCACATGGCGAACTTAGTAAGAGCCTACTTTAACATGGATGGACATCATATTCAATTCAATGTAATTGATAGAGAAACTTTAATAGAAGCGCAAAAACATCCTGAAGAGTACAAGGATTTAATAGTAAGGGTTGCAGGTTACAGTGACCACTTCAGAAATTTAAGTAAAGAACTTCAAGATGAAATAATAAACAGAACAGAACAGAGATTCAACTGACGCTCTAAATCTATGATTTAGCAAGCGGAAGTTACTCCTTCAAACGTATGTGAGAAGGAGTGTCCTTTTAAAAAGGAAAATCTTCGATTTGGTTAGTGGAAGTTACTCCACCTAGTGAATATTAGGAAGAGTATATTATGAAAATATAGAAATAAAGGGGTCTTTAAAATGCAAATGAAGTTAGGATTTATTGGATGTGGAAATATGGCAAAGGCTATGATTGGAGGAATTATTTCTTCCAAGATTCTTGGTGCAGAGGAGATTATAACTTCTGATGCATATGCTGAGGGATTAGCAAAGACAAATAAGGAACTAGGTATAAGTATTACTGCTGATAATAAAGAAGTAGCAATGAATAGTCAGGTGGTAGTTTTATCTATAAAGCCTCAATATTATGATAATGTAATTAAGGAAATTTCACCTGTGATTAAGGATGAAACTATTATAGTAACTATAGCTCCAGGTCAAAGTCTTGAGAAGTTAGAAGGTCAATTTGGAAGAGCTGTTAAGATAGTTAGAACTATGCCCAATACACCAGCTCTTGTAGGAGAGGGAATCACTGGGGTGTGTAAAAATGCTCTAGTTACTGAGGAAGAATTAAAATATGTATGTAATATTTTAAGTGGCTTTGGTAAAGCTGAAGTTATAGAGGAAAGAATGATGGATGCGGTGGTAGCTGTAAGTGGAAGCTCACCAGCTTATGTATTTATGTTTATAGAAGCTATGGCAGATGCAGCAGTAATGGAAGGCATGCCAAGAGATAAGGCTTACAAGTTTGCAGCTCAAGCAGTTTATGGCAGTGCAAAGATGGTAATGGAAACAGGTAAACATCCGGGAGAATTAAAGGATATGGTATGCTCTCCAGGTGGAACAACTATAGAAGCAGTTAGAGTTTTAGAAGAAAAAGGCTTACGTAGCAGTGTCATTGAAGCTATGAGGGCATGTGCAAAAAAAGCAGGAGAAATGTAAATTTATTAAAGTTATTCCCTGTCTATTGACTATCCCCAACATGTTAAATTATTATCATCTTTTAATATGTTACAATAGACAGTTAACCTTAAATTACAACGCACAAACAATCAAAAGAACTAGAGGAAGGATATGTGTCCTTCCTCTAGTTCTTTTTGAATAAAAATTTCTCATAATCATGAATTTAGTTTCACATATAATTTTCCTTTGGAATACATTAATAATGATAAACTTTTAAATGAATTAAGAAGGAGGTTTAGAATGTTGCATAATATGGATGAGAAAGTAAATCCAAATAATACTTATCCCTTTGAATTTAATAATGGTCAGAATAATAAAGATGTAAAATACACCGTTACTAAAGATGGATATATTATATTATTTCTTAAAAATGAGATAATTATAGGCCTCAAGGAGATTAATAGTGTTACAACCTTTAATTATGATGAAGACCAATTAAAGGAAATCCAGGATACAGAGAATATTAATTTCTTTAAGATATTACTTAAGAATTCATTACCTGATGTTGAAATCATAGGGGAAAGAGAAGGTGATGAAAAGAAAAATTATTTTGATTTTTATGACTCTAATGAAGAAATTATAGATGTACCTACTTATTCAAAGATAAGGTATAAAGGAATTTATCATGGCATAGATTTAGTTTTTTTCTTTAACAATGGAAATTTAGAATATAAATTTATACTTCAACAAGGAACAAATCCAGGAACTATTAATATGACTTTTGAAGGCATAGATGACATTAAGTTAAGTAGAGGAAAAAATGTAGAAGTTACAGTTAAGGAATGGAAATTATCAATTCTAAAAGCTAGTGTTTATCAAAGCTATAGTGAAATGAAGATAGAAGTAACTAGTGAATTAAAGATTGAGGGTAATAGTTTATCTATAAATGTAGGTCACTATGATAGAACTCTTCCCCTTGTTATTGAATCAACACTGTCAAACTTCAAATATTCGAGAGGAGAAGGTGATGACATGGAATATATAGTGGAAAAGGACAGCATAGAAAATGCTGGAGTGAATGATGTAACAGACTTATCTGACATAATATATGGTGATTTACCAGTGGAAGAACCAAAAGAATCTGTGATTGAAGGAAAAAATGATGACCAGGAATTGAATGCTTTGGATAAAGGTAATCATGAAAAATCAGACATTGAAGATATTTATAATATTATTACGAATCCAAGTTATGGCTTAGCAGAGATAAAAAGAGAAGTTAGAGCTATAGAAAGAAATGTTAAGGAGACCATACGTAGATTAGAAGCTAGAAATAGGGAAATTCAATGTAAACTAGATTGTATAATAGCTTGCATGAATTGTAAAAGAAGATTCACATTAACTACTGGTAGGGTAAGAAGAGCGTGTAGAGTAGCTAATTTATTTATAAATATAAGAAATAACTCTAGAATACCAGTGGAACTAGAAATACGCAGAAAAAATATACGTAATGATATAAGCAAGGTTTGTACTATTTCCATAATAGTAGGACCAGGTTCATGTAAGGAAGTTATTTTCCGTAACATTCCAGATACCTATGAAATAGAAATTAGAGGAGTTACAGAAGACGTAAGGGTAAGCGTAACGGAAGTGTGTTGCGGAGATAATGGTGCTAGCAGACCAATAAGATTATGTAGGGTACCTGATCAAAGTTAAAACTAATTATTTATAGGAGTTTAAATAAAAGGGGCTTTCGCAAAATAAGCTAATCTAAGTAAATGTTGAGCTTGTACTTATATTATTGCCGCTCAGCCGTTTCGAAGCATTGATTTACTAAAAGGATTTATTCAAGTTAAAATCTACAACACAACAACTCGTATTCACTCAAACAAGTTGTGTTGCTTTACGATTTTAGCATTCATAAATCCTAAGTAAATCTAATGCTCCTGCAAATGGCGTTCGCTAACAATAATATTAAAGTACATGCTCAACATTTTATATAAGATTAGTGATATATTTTGCGAAAGCCTCTTTTTAGAATTACTCTATTACTTTTAAAATCATATCTGCAAATTTACGTTTTGGCATTGCTACTTCTTCATCATAATATCCAAGAGGCATAACTGAAACAATTTCTTCTGTATCAGGGATTCCAACAATTTCAGATACCTTTGCTTCATCAAAGATACCTAGAATAACTGTGCCTAGACCTAGCTCTTTAGCTTTTAATGAGAAAATCATGTTAGATAATCCGCAATCGTACATTTGCCAACCTTCACCTTTAGCAGAATCAAAGCCACCATCACGAGTATAGCCAGATCTAAATTTAACTACACTTGAAACTATGATAACAGGAGCACTTTTGCATGAAGGCTTATTAAAGTCAGGCATTGCTTCTATTATTGCTTCCTTTGTTGCAGCATCTTTAACTGCATAGTAACGAGTTACTTGAGAGTTTTTCCAAGATGGTGCATAAGCAGCAGCATTGACTATCTCCTCTATAACCTGATTATTTACTTCAGTTGAATTAAAGTTACGAATACTTCTTCTTGTTTCTATACACTTTTGAAATTCCATAATTTAAACACCCTTTAATCTTTCTTTTTATATTTAGTTTCTTAGAATTTAGGTAAAATAAAAGCTCTTTAAAATATTACTAAATCTAAGAAAACTTGATTTCATCACCTATTATAGTATAGGACACTAAGGCTATCAAGGGAAAGCAATGAATCTTTAAACATATAGGAAACTAAAAAGTTAGGACTAATAAATATTAGATATAAAAAATATATTGATTATATATAGTTAATATGGTAAATTATACTTGTAATCTTAAATTTAGGAAGGTGGCAATAAGATGTTAATTAGATTCAATTGTTAGCTAAATTTTTTAAAAAGAAAAAATTTAATTTAAAAGAGGTTTTTAGGTTATCAATCTATAGTATTTCTATGGGATTTTTTGTGATGCTTCTTTTTAAAACAATTGAAATGAAATCAATCTTATTGAGCTATTTCTAAATTTTACTTAATTATTATAATAGAAGCCTTTAATTAAGACATAAATCTTAATAAGGTTAAACTTTGTGTGGCTACTTTTAAATGGAAGCCATAGTTACTTATGCTCTGAAAAATTCAGTAACTTAAGAAGGTAACATAAGTTTATATTTATATAAAACTTTACTCATATGCTGGGTAAGGTAGGTAGTATATATTAACTCAGAGATCTAATATATACCTAAGTAAAATGAAGTGTTAGGTCTAGCTATAAGAAAGATATATTTCTTATAGCCTTTTTTTATTCAATAATATGAGTTATTTAGAAAATAAGGATTTCTTTTAAGGAATAAAGAATTTTAAAAGTTAAGCTCCATTAAAAAATCAATAGACATAGATTAACAAGAAAACAGCAAAAATTCTGATTAATAAAGGAGAAAACAATTATGTATAATGAAGAAGCAATAAGTCCAATACTGCTAAAACTTCAAGAGGATATGAACTCAGGAAATGATGATGCCATAAATAAATTCTGGGAAAGGGTTAAAAAGGAAGGTGCTCCTCTTATTGAAGATATAGAGGGAGATGAAAAAAATTCAATTGTAACTGTAATCTGGAGACAGGATAGAGAAATTGATAATATATTTGTTTTTAGTGAAATCTTTGGAGGATGGATGTTTGGGGAAGGAGATAAAAAAACTAACTTATATAGACTAGGTAATAGTGATTTATGGTATAGAAATGCTATTGCACCTAAAAAAGCTCGCTTTTTATATACATTAATAGCAAATGTAGATGAAGAATATGATTGGAAGGATGAAGATATAATCCTAGATCCATTTAATTCTAAAACTTATACTCCTCCAATAGATGATGAAAATCCTGAAGACATAGCTTTACTTGTACCTACTGAAAATATAATTGAAATGCCTGGGGTTAAAGAAAAAATATGGACAAAGGAAAGAACTGATAATAAAAAAGGAAAAATTCATATGTCTAGATTTAAGTTTAAATCAGATATGGAGGAAAGAAGAGTTTGGATATATACACCTTATGGTTATGAAGAAAATGAAAGTGAAAATAATCTAATGGTCTTTACTGATGGGTGGGAATATATAAATTTAGTAGAATCCACTAAAATATTAGATAATCTCATAGATGATAAATATACAAGCTCTACCTGTGCTGTATTTATTGCAAGCTCAAAAAACAGATCCCAAGAATTGATTTGTAATAAAGAGTTTCTTGAATTTATAACAGAAGACATATTACCATGGGTTAGAGAAAATTATAGGGTGACAAAAGACCCTAAAAGAACAATTATTGCAGGATTAAGTTTAGGGGGACAATTTGCAGCTTATGCAGCACTTAATCGACCTGATATATTTGGAAAGGTTCTATCACAGTCAGGGGCTTTTGCATGGTATATTGACAATAAGGGAGAGATGCAATTTGATTCTGAAGGAAATAGTAAACTAATAGAAGAATACAGGAATTCAGAGTTGTTACCAATAGATTTTTATTTAAATATGGGAAGCTTAGAGAGATTTACAAAAGGTCATGTGGATACAAATGACAGAATGATAGCTACATTAAAGGATAAGGGATATAATGTATCATCTGAAACCTTTATAGGAGCCCATCTTTACTATGACTGGCAAGATAATTTAGCAGATGGGATAAAGGCGTTGCTAAATTATAGGTAATATGAGAGTAAAGGTTTTATTAAATATTTAAATGAGAGGCTTTCGTAAAAGATACAACTAATGTATATAAAATGTTGAGCATGTACTTTAATATTATTACTAGAGAATGCCATTTGCATAAATAAGAATCTAAATCTTGGATTTAGTTATTCCGAAATGGCTGAGGGTAATAATATAAGGCATGATCAACATTGGTGTCAGATTAGTCTTTTCGCGAAAGCCTCTCTATTATTAAAGAAGCTCTTTATAGAACACATCTAAGATTCCAAGATAGTTATTTTTCCAAGGTTTATTCCTACCACAATAATGAATTATAACAGTGTTTTTCCTAACCCAATTTAAATCCAACTTTTGTCTCCAGTTTTCAGGGTATAGGTTATAACGGGCTAAGTATCTATCACTTAGATTATAAACTATAGATTCTACAGTTCTAGTTTTAGATCCATATAGACCGCTTAAAACGTCTTGGTCAGGTAAAAGAAGTCTGTTTTAAAATTTTTCAATATAACCAAAGACTTGCTGAAAGTCTTGATACTTTCTTAAAAACTCTAAATTCATTAACATAACGCCAGAGTTGATATAAGCACTATCTTTGTACATGTTTAGGCGATATTCATTTATAAGTTGTAGTGGTTTATTAACATGAGAGGCAGCAATGAAAAAATTTCCTTCAAAGTCCATGCTGTATAGCTTTTCTAGAGAATTTATAACTACAATATCTGGGTCAAGATAAAGAATTCTATCTAAGGTATTAGGAAGATATTTAGCTGCAAATATTCTATAATACATCGCCTTAGGATATCTATCCGTCACGGGAGCATCCTTCAAAAGCTCATCATCTATAATAATAGAAATAAATTCACATCTAGAATCATTTACCCCCTCATTTAATTGTTTAAAGTTTTCATCTGTAAGCCTTTATGAACTATATATGTATTAAAACTTGTATTTGAGTTTGATTTTAATATGGATTTCATCATAATGATTAATTGTGGTATGTAATTGGCATCTAAGGTTACCAAAATATTCATAATATCCTACTTTTCTATATTTAGTTATGAATAAATCAATAGTTTAGAACCTCTAAGAAATCAATTGAAGACTTAGAGTCATTTTTAAAAGAAAAATAATAGATTGTAAAATGGAAGAATGCTTATCATTCTTCCATTTTTATTTGCAATATATTTCACCATATTAATAGACATTCTACTTAAAATAATACAATTGTGTAAACATATTTAATCACTTATTGAAAAACTCATAGATAAATAATAATATACTATATAAAGAAGCAATATGTAGCAAAGCAGGAATTTAAAAGGAGCAAAAGTAATTATGAATATAAAAGAACTAATTTATCTTATACCAGCCATTCTTATTGCAGTATCTCTTCATGAATTTGCTCATGGTTATGTATCATATAAACTAGGAGACCCAACACCAAAGGCAACGGGGCGTCTTTCACTAAACCCATTGGCACACTTAGATCCAGTGGGAACTATATGTCTTTTATTCTTCCAGTTTGGATGGGCAAAACCAGTACAAGTAAATCCATACTATTATAAGGATAAAAGAAGGGGCATGGCACTGGTAGGGCTAGCAGGACCTATGATGAACTTTTTAATAGCTCTTATATGTGCTTTTGCCATAGAAATAATTCTAAAGGTCACAGGAGGTTATGGTGGAGATGTCATTTTGTTTATGTTCAATCTCTTTAACTATACTTATATAATCAACATAGGACTAGGAGTATTTAATTTAATTCCATTCCCTCCACTTGATGGTGCCAAAATTATTGGAGCCTTATTACCAGAGGAAAAATATTTCAAATTTATGAAGTATGAAAGATATGGTCAATTAATTATATTTGCATTACTAATGTCTAATTTTTTAGATGGACCATTAATGATAGCAAGAAAAGGAATAGACAAGATTATATGGGGTATTGTGAATTTGTTTATATAAAAAACTATATATAGTATTATAGGTAAATATTTGTATAGTAAATTATTTAAATATAGAAATAGGAAAATAGATTAATATGGAACTATTTATATAGGAAACTATTTAAATAGTTGTTGTCACCATGCAGGTTTCATGGATTTTAATCTGTTAATATAATGCTACAAATTTAAAAGGAGTTGTGTATATGTTTAAAGAAATGAGAAAAAAGGATAGAGAAGTTTTTGGTGAGGACATAGAAAAAATTTTAATTAATGGAGAATATGGAGTTTTAGCAACTATTGATGAAAATGGATATCCTTATACTGTACCATTAAGCTATGTTTATCAAGATAGTACCATATATTTTCACTGTGCTAAAGAAGGGAATAAGCTTGATAATATTAAAAACAATCCTAAAGTATCCTTCTGTGTTGTTACAGACACTGAAGTATTACCGGGAAAGTTTAGTACAAATTACAAAAGCATTATAGCCTTTGGAGAAGCAAAGGAACTAATTGGAGATTCAAAGGGAGAGATTTTACTTAAATTTATTGAAAAATATTCTAAAAATTTTATAGAAGAAGGTAAAAGGTATATTGAAAGAGCACAAGATAGTGCAAAAATAGTAGAAATCAAAATAGAACATATTACTGGAAAATCAAGAGGATAATAAGATTAATGAATTTAACTTAATTATTAAAATGCTATGTTGAGAACAACATAGCATTTTATTTAGCTAGCATTTATTATAGAATAAATTAACTTATATATACATTATATTGAAGTAAATGTTACAATTAGAATATATTAAATTTAAAGCCTATATTAATTATTTTTGAAAACAAATGCAGTAATAACTTATCAATCATATTATTAAAGTAAGACAATGAAAATTAGAATTTATATATTCGTTGTAACATTAGATGGAGGAATAAAGTTGAAATGTGATGAATTAATTGAGTATATAGCAAAAAAATTAGTTGCTCAGAAGTTAATGATAAAAGATAGATGCTTGATAGTTGGAATTGATGGACAAGGATGTTCGGGGAAATCCACTTTATCGCAAAATATTAAAAATTCCTTAATAAAATCAGGAATAAAAGCTGAAGTAGTTTCAATTGATGACTTCTGTAATAAAAGAGTTATACGCTATTCGGGTGAATTACCATGTTGGAAACAACACTATTATAATAACTTTGATTATATGAAATTTGAAAGAGATATTTTAAAAGAAGCTAGAATAACAGGAAAAATAGAATTTAGTGATTTTGTTTTAGATACTTTAAAGGATGAATATACAAAAAAATTAGATGTTTCTTTAGGTAGTGAAGGGATACTCATAATTGAAGGTATATTTATATTTAAAAATAAATTTAAGAAATATTATGATTATAGTATTATGCTTTTAGTTGAAATAGATGAACAATTAAGACGAGCTTCTAAAAGAGATGTATTTAAGAATGGAAACTTGAAAATATTATTAAGTAAATATAATGATAGGTATGTTCCGGCATATAAATTATATGAAAAGATTGATAACCCTTATTCCTTTGTAGATTTAATTATAGATAACACAAATGTAGATATGCCTAATATAATTAAATAAAGTAAATTATCATATGGATGTAATCTTTATAGGAATGTGCTTATTTATATAGATTTTATTACTTATAGAAACATCCTAAAAAGACATTCGGGGGGAAAGAAAAATGAATGAAGTTATTGTTAAAGAAGATAAAAAGAAAGGAATAAAACTCTTAATACTTGGATTCATTATGATGATTGTAAGTATTTATGTATTAATAATTGGAATAACTGAAATAAAAATAATTTATTCAATTATTGGGACAATATCTACGGCGTTTTTTGGGATATGTTTTATCTTTCTTATTGTAAGTATATTAAATAATAAACCAATACTATTGATTGGAGAAGATGGTATAACAGATAGGTCAACTGCTTCTAGTGTTGGTTTTATTGCATGGCAAGAAATCCAATATATATATGTTCAAAAGAGTTTCAATCAAAGATTTATAGGAATAAGTATTTATGACTTGAATAATTTTATGAAAAGAATTTCGTCTATAAAGAGAATAATTATTAAAATAAATTTAATGTTAAATTACGCGCCTTTATCAATAAGTTTAGACACAGCAGATATGGAGTTTAATGATGTACTATCATTATTACAGAAGAGATTAGAGGAATATAGATCTAGGAATATTCACTTTTAGTTTTATTTAGGTATTTTCATATTTTAAAAAAAATTAGGAAGTATAAGAAAGAATAAAAAAATTATTATAATATGAGGTTATAGGAGAAATATATGAGTAAAATAGTTGTTATATACAAATCAAAATATGGTTCAACAAAAAAATATGCAGAATGGATTGCTACTGCACTTGATGCAGAGATTTTTGAGGCTTCTAAAATTGATGCTACGGATATGCAAAAGTATTCTACTATTATATATGGAGGCGGTCTTTATGCAAGTGGAATACTCGGAGTTTCATTAATTACTAAAGCCTTTGATAAGCTAAAAGATAAAAATTTAATTGTATTTACTGTAGGACTTGCTGACCCAAGTAACACTAAGCAATTTATACCTGTCATTGATAAGAATTTTACTAAAGAAATGCAGGCTAGGATTAAATTATTTCATTTTAGGGGTGCTATTGATTATAAAAATCTTGGTCTTATACACAAGTCTATGATGGCTTTATTAAAAAATAAAGTAAGTAAAATGCCAGAGGATAAAATGGACGATGAAGCAAAAATGATGCTTGAAACCTATGGACAAGTAGTAGATTTTACAGATCAATCATCAATTAATCCATTAATTGAATTTTGTAATGAACTGTAGAGTATTACAAAACAATATAGTGATATGTTTATATTGGATCAATGGACAAATACAATTGGAGGAATAACAATGGAATTAGTAACAGTATGGGACAAAGTTGCCATTGATTTTGGAAAAATTGGACCTAAATATTAGAATAGTTTTGGAAATAGATTAGTTGAACTTTCAAGAATTAACAAAGGAGCGACAGTGTTAGATATTGGAATGGCGAGAGGTGCTTCATTATTTCCAGCAATAGATAAAATAGGTAAAGATGGATATGCTGTAGGTATAGATAGTTCAGAAGTTATGGTAAATGAAACCTATAAAGATATTTTAAATAAGAAAATATGTAATGCAGAAGTTAAAAATATGAATGCGCAGAATTTAAACTTTGAAAAAGATTCATTTGATAATGTTCTTTGTGGATTTGGCATAGGATATCTTTTGCTTAGTGAAAATAGATTAAATGGAATACTAGGAGTATTAAAAAATGGAGGACAAGCAGGATTTAGCATATGGGGTAAACAAGAAGATCAGAAGTGACTAACTGAAATAGTTAATAAATATTTACCTAAGGACTTGCAAAAAGAAAATAATGACAGAAAATTAGATATTCCAAAGTTTGATACAGTAAAGGATGTAATAAAAATATTAGATGAGTCAGGTTTCAATAATGTTAAAGTTCATGAAGAAAGTACCGATGTTGTGTATAAGGGTAAAGAAGAATGGTGGCAAGAAATGTGTACCAATGCTGTTAGAGGGATATTTGAAAAAGTAGAAGATTTAGGTTGTGATGTATTTGAGGAGTTTAAAAGAGACATATTCAAAAGACTAGAAATGTTCAACAAAGGTGATGGATTTCATTTTAATATGCCAGTAATATATGCATTTGGAGAAAAATAAATATACTAATTTAATAGTAGTATAAACTAGGAGTGGTAAAGTTGGATAAGAGAATATATTTTGAAAAAACTCTTTCTCAGGATGATTTTAAATATTTTCTAGATTTAGTTTCAAATGAAAAAGTGATGGTAATGAATTATGGAAGGGTATTTACATTAGAAGAAGCAAAGAAAGTATATAAAGGTATATTAGAAAAAAATGAAGTTCATGAAGATTTTGGACAATTTAAGGTTTTTGAAGCTACTACTAATACTTTTATAGGCTTAGGTGGATTGATTATAAGTGATGATTTTACCGAGGCTGAGGTTGAGTATTTACTGCTCCCTGAGTATTGGGGAATGGGATATGGAAGTGAGATTGTAAGGGAATTATTAAATAAGGCTGAAGAAATGAAGAGTATACAACAAGTTATAGGAATAATAGATCCTAATAACATAGCATCTAGAAAAATATTATCAAATAATGGCTTTGTATCATGTAAGGTATATGAAATAGATGATGGTTCTTTAGCGGAAGTGTTAAGTAAAAAAATAATTTGATATAGGAGAGATATTAATGAATACAGATGTAAGACATAAAAGAATTATGGAGATTGTTCAGGAAAAATTAACTTGTTCAGCTCATAATTTAGATCATGTATTTAGAGTTTATAATCTTTGCTTATTGATTGCCAAGCATGAAGAAGAGGTTGATTTAGAGATATTAATTCCGTCAGCGTTGTTGCATGATATTGCAAGGGTGGAAGAGAGTAAAGATAAAACAGGAAAACTTGACCATGCTATCTTGGGCAGTGAAATTGCAGAAGATATACTAAGGAAATTACAATATGAAGAAGAAAAAATCCAAAGGATAAAACATTGCATTATAGCACATAGATTTAGAACTGGAAATGAGCCTAATACAGTAGAAGCAAAAATACTTTTTGATTCAGATAAGCTTGATGCTATCGGCGCAATTGGAATTGCTCGTACATTTATGTTATCAGGACAATTCGGACAAAGATTAACAGTCAAGGAGCCACTTAATGAGTATATGGAATGTAATACTGTTGAAAATGGAAGGTTAAAAGATGTTTCTAAACATACACCTTTTATTGAATATGAAGTGAAGTTTAAAAAAATTCCAGATAAATTATATACAAAGAAAGCAAAAGAAATAGGTAAAGAAAGACTTAAGTTTATGGAAGAGTATTTTAATAAGTTACAGTTGGAGATAGAAGGCATTGAGTAAAGTTAATGCCTTCTATTTTATTTTCATCCAAAGAATGAATTAATTTATATACAAATATACAAATATATATATTATATTGAAATTAATGTTATAATTAAAATATAAATAAACTGATTGAGAAACCTAGGATAAAATAAAGAATGGAATGTTAGGAGCTGAATTGATGCCAATATTTGAAAATAAAACAATAATTACAAAAGAAGTAATAAATGAGCTTTCAGAAGAAAGTTTTAAAGAATGTAATAAGAAATATCGCAGTTTTGTTTTATTGATGTTTCTTGTATCTGCATTTCTTACTGTTATAAATTTCATAACAGATGGAGTATACTGGTTTTCTGTATGTGGGTTATTGTTTACAGCATTTTTCCTTTTTATGTTTTTTAAAGGTTATACTTTAAAATTAAAAGAGAGCTATAAAAACTTTAAAGGAGTATATGGTGAATCAGTGGAATTTACGTTAAATTTTTATGATGAAAAAATAGATATTATTACATTTAGATCTAATTTAACAATAGAGTATGGTCAAATTACTAAAGTACTAGAAACAGAAAATCTATATTCATTGATGATAGAAAAACAAAACATAATTCTTAGTAAAAGTGGTTTTATAAATGATGATATTGATAAATTTAAATTATTTATAAAGGAAAAAGGACTAATTGAGTAAGAAACTAATGTGAAAGGGATATAAATTTTATTCCTGTAGTAGACTTGATGAATATTAGGAGGTTGTTAAAATGTTGGTAAAAGAAGATATAATTAAAATACTTAAAAACATGGATTTACCTTTAAATGAATATTGGATAACCTCTGGCGCAGGATTAGTAATTCATGGCGTTAAAGAAACCACAAGGGATATTGATTTAGGGTGTACTACAAATTTAGTTGAACTATTCTTAAAAAAGGGTTGTAAGTACACTGTAGAAAAAGATAATTCAAGAATTGTTCAGATAAACGATACAATAGAAATACTAGAGAATTGGTTCGTAGATGAAATAGTGTTCATTGCTGGATTACCTGTAGGAAGTTTAGAAAGTATAAAAAAGCAAAAGGTACAATTAGGAAGAGAGAAGGATATTAAGGATATTAGGCTTATAGATGATTATATTGAGAATAGAAGTTAATAAAAAAAATTTTCGAAATATGAAATAAGGAATACTTATAGAATTCAATGAGGAGTGAATAAATGAGAAAGATATTAATAATTTTTTCAATTATGATAGCCATGTTGATTTGTAGTGGTTGTGAAATGTTGCTTGCGGAAAAGGATAAAACTACAGATATTTCAAATTACAGTGAATATCTTGGAAGTGAAGGAAAACATCCTAATGATATATTCCCTAATAGAATACCGGATTCGGCAGAAATTGAAAAATTTACTTACTATTACTATAATCCCTTTGACCCAAACTATGTAGCATATCTTGTATATTCATGTAGTGATGAAGATTATACAAAAGAAATAGAGAGGCTGTCAAAACTGAATTCCTCTGAAGATTATCTTATATATGGTGCAACAGGATTTAATTATCCAGTATGTGCAGTTTACGCTGATAGTTATAATGGTTATATTTATGCTTTAGCTGATGAAGAAAATAACAGATTGATTTATGTTGAAATTAATTTTTGTAATTATTTTTCTGACATTAACTATGAAGACATAATTGATGAAGATCATCTTCCTATAGATTTTGATGCGAAAAAAGGAAATTCAACTCGAAAGGCATTTGATGATAGGGAGTTATAATATAAGTGAAATTTACAAGGAAACATTAAATTTTTTAATTTGGAGGGTATTATGAATTTAACAGAACTTAATCCTAAAGGTAGATTTAGTAGTCGAGTAGAGAACTATGCAAAATATAGACCTAACTATCCTAATGAAATAATAGGGTTTCTAAATACATCAATTGGCTTAACTAAAGGATCAATTATTGCTGATATTGGCTCAGGAACAGGAATATCTGCTAAATTATTTTTGGATAATGGAAACGAAGTATACGGTATTGAACCTAATGCAGAAATGAGGTCCACTGGAGAGAAATATCTAATTCATTACACAAATTTTCATTCAATAGATGCATCTTCTGAATATACAAAGTTGGAATCAGAATCAGTAGATGTAATTACATCAGGACAAGCATTCCATTGGTTTGAACCGGAAGCTACAAAAAAAGAATTCCTCAGAATATTAAAACCTAACGGATTCGTAGTAATAATCAATAATAGAAGAAAATTTAGCGATAGCCAATTCATGAATGAATATATGGAATTAATTGAAAAATACTCAGAACGTGAGGGGGGTAATTCACTTAACACGGATTTACCCAAATTCTTTGATTTAAAAACAATTGATAAAGAAATTTTTGCTAATCCCCAAGTGTATAATTTAGAAAGATTAAAAGGGGATTTAGTATCTTATTCTTATATTCCAAATGAAGAAGACTCAAGATTCAATTATATGATTACGGAACTTGAATTTCTATTTGAAAAGTATAATAAAAATGGAACATTGATTTTTGATTATGAAACAGTAGTATATTACTGCAAAATGAAGTAATTCATATAAATAATAATTGGAACTATTATTACTTTGTGAATTATGAAGAGAGGAAGAATACTAATGGTTAATATATTATTTAGTTTATATAATTTCCATGAAAATTGGGCAAAGGACACGATGGAAAAATATATAAAGTGTAATGATAAGATTTTGGTGATTCCATTTTCTTTCGGTGAAAATATAAATAATGATAATGAGTGGCAGAGTGCCTATAGTAAAGATAATGGAAAGTATTATAACACCATTGCTCTACCATTTTTAAGTTATGGAATTAGGGAAGAAAATATAAACTGGATTAATTATTTTAAAGATACAGAAGAAAGTGCAAAAGATAAAGTAAGAAAGAGTGACATATTATTTTTTACTGGAGGATTACCTGATAAAATGATGCATCGCTTAAAGGAGTTTGATTTAATAAATGAGATTGAAAGTTTTGTAGGAGGTATTATAGGTATTAGTGCTGGAGCAATGATTCAGATAGCCGATTATCATATTACTCCTGATAAAGATTATGATACATTCTCATATAATAGAGGACTAAATTTCATTAAAGACTTTGATATTGAGGTTCATTATGAAGAAACTGAAATAGAAAAAAACTATATAAGTAAGGTATTAAATGAAAGAACAGATACTGTATATGCAATTAAAGATACTGGTGGAATAATTGTTGATAATAATGTAATTACATTACTGGGAGACACAAAAATATTTAGTAGAGAATAGTTTAATTTTTTTCAAAATTAAAAAAGTTGTTTGTGTAGATGGGGGATTTATGAAGAGAAATATAAATATATTATTGGGTAGTTTACTGTTTTGGTTTACGTTGGATATTACAGGTTTTTCTATAGGAAATTTTTGCTTAGTTGAAAGCCCAGGCATACTGAGTTTTGATACTACTTGGTGGATAATTCTTGTGGTTTGTTCTATATTGTTTTTCTTAAAAGAAAAACAAGGTAAATATGTATTGTCAGTATTTCTTACGGTTTGGGTTATAGTTCAATATTTTTCACATTGGAATTACACAATTTTTGGTGTGACTGAAAGAAAATTAAGTGGATATAATAAATTTTTTGCTAATACATACCATATAATTCCACAATCGGACAGTGTGCTTATACCTGATTTATACCATATAGTTTTACACATATTGTTAATCTCATTACTTGTTTTAATGATAGTGTATATATTTCAAAAAAGAAATAGAATAACTTCAGATTAATCCATTTATTCCTACATTCATAATGGAGTGTGATTAGGAGATAAATCAATAATTTAGTGGAATTGCTATTTGTATTATGCAGTGCGCAAATATATCACAAAAGAAGAGTAAATAGGTATATGTTGTAGATAATGAAATAATTATTAGCAACATTTATAATTTGAAATATATAATGGGAGACTGGCTGATATGAGGATAGTTAAAAAATTATTTATGATATTGGTAATTATAATATTAGCAATTATAATATTACCTTGGATAGCATTTCCAATTAGTAATAATATAAAGTTATATAAGTTTTCAAAGCAATTATATAATTGTAAATTGCCAAATAATACCGAGTTAATTGATAAAGCTTCTGTATATGGTAAATTAAATGGCAATGGTAATGGATTAGATTTTGCTACTGTTATAGTATTAAAATCTGAATTGGATACCGAAAATATAGAAAATTACTATAAATCAAGAGATTTTCATACAATAAAAGAAAAAGATAATCCTCCAACTATGGAGGTTGGAGTTATAAGTAGTGGTAAAATTGATAGTAAATTACTAGAACATAAAAGTTTTATATTGGACGAAAATAGCAAGAAGGATGATTACTATTATGTAATTATTTATGATGGTGGGTATGAGTCTTATTTTGATATTAATGGTAATTGAAAATTATATAAGCATTATATTTTGAACTTAACCAATAAAAATAAGTCATAATATTCTTAAGTTTCAATATAATCCAGAGAATTGATTGTTAATTTCTGTAACAATTGGTATCATGTAGAATATAAAAGGGGGTATATTTATGGGAAAAAAGGCAGAGATATTTATACTAGGAACTTATCATTTTGGAAATGGTGGAGAACATTTAATAAAAACTGAATGTGAAGATATTACCACTGAGAAAAAACAAAAAGAGATTAAGGTAGTAATAGAAAAGTTAATGCAATTTAAACCAAATAAAATTGCTGTTGAAGTAAATAGAGAAAAAGAAGAGGAATTAAATAAGGCTTATTCCGAGTATTGTATAAATAATCATAATTCTTCTAATAAAATAATAAGTCATAGAAATGAAATTGTTCAATTGGGTTTTAGATTAGGGCAAATATTAAACCATAATAAAATTTATCCTATAGATTATCCAGTAGATCTACCAGAAGATGTTTTCGAATATGCTGAAAAGAATTGTCCAAAGTTCTATGAGAAATTTATGAATGAAATTAAGGAATGTGGTATAAGTGAAAATGAGCTTATGAAGAATAGTACAGTCATTGAAATTTTAAGGCATCTTAATGATCCTAAGCGTATTGCAAGGGAACATAGTGACTTATATCTAGATCTAGCTCAAGTAGGAGCTGGAGATAAATATTATGGAGTGGACATGCTTACAGAATGGTATAGGAGAAATCTTTATATTCTGGGAAATCTACAAGATATGGTTGAACCAGGAGATAGAGTTTTGGTGATTTATGGAGTAGGACATTGCAAAATACTTCAGGATTTTGTATCAGAGTATAATGAATTTGAATTAGTAGATCCATTAGATTATTTATAAAACTGGATAGTTAATTTAGAAAATTAATTAATGAATTCTACAATATTTGGTATTATATAGAAAATGAGGTTTATTGGGGGTATTAAATATGAGATTTGAATTAGCAGAAAAAGAACAACTCAAAATACTCTGTGCAAAGTCTGTAAGTATGGCTTAAGGCGACAATTGCACAGAGGTAAATATATAGTCGCCATTACTAAATAAATTCATACTTATACAGGCTTTGTTTCTTTAATTTAAAGTATAAATTTAAGGAGCTGAGCTTTATGGGATATGTAAAGGCTGAAACAATTTTACCAGATAATTTAGTAAGAGAAATTCAAAAGTATATTCAAGGTGAATATGTATATATTCCATCTGAACATACAACACGAAAAAAGTGGGGGGAAAAGTCAGGAACTAGGCAGCGTATACAAAGTAGAAATGAAGCTATACGTAATAAGCATAAAAGTGGATATACCATTGACGCGCTGTCAGAAGAATTTTTTCTTTCCATAGATAGTATTAAAAAAATTGTATATAGTAAAAATAGAAATTAGAAGCTATCACTCTTATAATGAGTGGTGGATTTTTATGTGCAAAGAATAATATAGAATTGTTCTTTATATATTATTTTGTCATACCTGTATATTAAAATTAATATGATGATAAATTGTACGTGCATGAAACTATTAATTAAAGATATTTATATTTTGTGAGGTGAAATATACAAAAATTAAATTTTTATAACTGAGTACTGAGAAAGGAATCATAATTAAAATGGAGTTAGATGTTGAGCAATTATATAGAGAGTTTTCTAACTTGAAAATTGTTGGGTATAAGGATCCTTCAATAAAAATCATTAATGGACTATTAAAGAATAAAAAGGTTGAGGATGAAGATTTATTTGTTATAGAGGGATTATGGGCATATGAAAAAATAATAAAAAGTGATATTAGAATAAGAAACTTTGTATTTTGTCCAGAATTTATTAAAAATAAATCCAGTCTTGAAATGGTCAAATTTATTGTTGGTGAGGCAGATGATTCGTGTTTGATATCAAGCAATTTGTGTAATAGATTAAGTAGCCGAGATAGCGGTGAAGGATTTTTTCTATTATGTAGTTTTCCACAGTATGACCTTAAGGATATAAAACTAAAGGAAAATAATTTACTAGTGATACTTGATGGATTAGAGAAACCAGGGAATATTGGAACAATTATAAGATCAGTTGATGGTGCTGGGTGGAGATGGAGTAATTATTTGTAATAGTAAAGTTAGGAAAACAAATCAAAAATTAATCAAATCAAGTATGGGATCCAGTTTTATGATGCCAGTTGTAAATAGTGACATAACGCTACTTATAAGGTGGCTTAAGAGTAATGGGTTTAAAATTATTGTCACTGATTTAAAAGCTACTAAAAACTACTACAATGTTGATTATAAAGGGAGAACTGCTATTATAGCAGGAAATGAAATACGTGGTATTTCAGATATTTGGAATAATCATGAATATGAAAGAGTAATAATACCCATGTTTGGGGGAGCAGATTCTTTAAATGTAGGAGTTGCAACTACAATTGTTGTTTATGAAGCAAGTATTTGTCAGAAGGATTTAGGTAAAAGAATTGGCTAACTATGATTTAAATAAATCATAGTTTAATGGATTATATAAGTAGGGAAGAGGGAGTAGTCTTAAAGGCTACACCTTCTTTTTTTAGTGATTATTTATGGGAAGGCTTAAGTAATAGTATGATTTATTCAAATATGCCTTGTAATGCAAAGTATATTTGAATATAATAATATTATACTTTGTATTACAAGGTAAAGGAGGAGTTACTGTGAATAATAATTCCCAAATTCTTAAGGGTATTCTTGAAGGATGTATACTAAGTATAATTTCAAAGGAAGAGACCTATGGTTATGAACTACTAACAAAACTAAAAGAACGTGGCTTTGAAGATATTGTTGAGGGAACACTTTATCCATTATTACTTAGGCTTGAAAAAAATCAGTTAATAATTGCTGAAAAAAGGAAATCGTCCGCGGGAGTTAATAGAAAATATTATAAACTATCAGAAATGGGAAGTATAGAACTTGAAGGTTTTATAGAATACTGGAACAAACTACATGTTAATGTAAATAAGATTATAGGGGGGATGGACAATGAGTAATAGCAAATTGAGGGATGAATATAAGGAAGCATACACAAGTATAGTAATGTACTTATCAAGTAGTGGTATGCAAGGTAGCTTTATGGATGAAGTAAGTGAAGATGTAAAGGACTTATTAATAAGTGCACAGGATGATGGTATTGATGTGAAGAGTATTATTGGTAATAGTATTGAAGAGTTTTGCAAGGAAATAATAAAATCAAAGGATATTAATAGTAGAACAATGCTTAAGATATCTCAGAGTATTAAATGGGCTTTAATTATTTCATCAATGATGTCATTAATATATTATTTATTTGATATGAAATTTACCTTAAATATAATCTTTATGTTTATAGTTGACTTTTTGTTTTGTAGGTTTATTTTTAGTATAGGATTAAGGAAAGTAATAATAAAAAACAAAGGTAATGTAAAAAAAATAATAATGGTGTTATTGTTATATATTTTATTTGTAATACCAGGAGCGATTCTAAATTTTATTTTGATTACAAATTTTGTTGTAGAAATTAATTCATTATACACATCTATGGTATTAGTAGCAATATTGCTATTAAGTTACATCACAGGTAAAGCTTTTAGAAATAGAAAGGTGAGATTAGATTAAGTAATAAAGCAGTAGAATGCAAAAATTCTACTGCTTTATTTATATAGAAAAATAGTAATATATCTAACCTTTTAAATAGGTCTCTGTAAGAAGTTTTCATAATACGAGTTTTTATTGTAGTGTATCCTGGGCTGTAAGTATACACATACTATATACATAAAGGGAATGAGAGTTAAAGAATTATGGATAAGTACATTATGATAATTGCAGTACTGTGGTAAAGAGAAGGCCTTGGAATTGCAAAATACTAATATAAATATTGCATAAAAGTAAATGAAAAGAGGGCATAGGGAATGATAAATTTTAAAAAACATGTTAAGAAGGGTTTAATGTTGTTGGCAGTTATGGTGTTAATGGGCAATATCAATGGCAAAATAGTATTTGGGATAGAAGAGAATGAAGTAAGTCTTGCTGAAACGGATTCTAATGTTATTTGGGGACAGAAAACCTTTGAAAGAATAAAAGGTAATGAAGGTTTTATGTATGTATCTACAATCATAGACTTACCTCATCAACCGCCTAAGGAATCTACAGAAGAGCTGTATCAGGATGTGTTTTTAGCTTTACTAATGCCTTATATCAAGACGGAGGTAGAAAGATATTACTCCACATACATGTCTCAAACGCCACTAGTTGATCCTTACTCCATATATATAAATAGTATTTCAAGGCCCAATGGTTATCGTTCCTTTGTCTTTGATATTAGCCTTCAAGTAAATCCTTATATAGGACCTCATATTCTTGTGGGAACTGATAACATTGATTTTACTGTAGAAGGTAACGGAAGGGTTAAGGTGAAAAACTTTGAACATATAAAAAGTTATGACTTACCACCAAACTATGAGCATATAATGACAGAGATTGTATAGGTTTTGAGTATCAGGTTGTTATAACCAGTGAAATTAAAGTAAAATAATAAAATTCGCCAATACCCACAAAAGGATATTGGCGAAGAGCAAATAGTGGAATTTAATAGCACTAGTTTTTACTATTCTTGATAGTTGGAAAGTGTATTATTTAATGAATGTAGTGCACTTTCTACTGAGTTAAGAGTATTTTCAATTATTTGTCTGTTTTGTGATTTTTCAACAGATTTTAATGCTTGATCTAAGCAAGTTTTCGAATCTTGAAGTTTAATTTGTACATCTCGTAGATGGCGTTTAGCGCTTTTTCCTTCATTATTCTGCATAACAATTACCTCCTAAAATTTTATTTTTAAGGTATAGAGCTAGCATATTATGAAAATAAGCTTGAGCTCAATCCAAGAGTGAAATTTATATAGATCTGAAGGTTTTTTATGTGTTAACCTTGTATTCTTATTATTCTTGATAGTTAGAAAGAGTGCTATTCACTGAGTTTAGTGCACTTTCTACTGAGTTAAGAGTATTTTGGATTTTTTGTCTGTTTTCTGGTTTTTCAACAGAGTTTAATGCTTGATTTAAGCAGTTGGTTGAATCCATAAGGTTACTTTGTACATCTTGAACATGTTGCTTAGCGTTTTTTCCTTGATTTTGTTGCATAATAATGCCCTCCTAAGTTTAATTTTTATTCACAGTAAGTTTCTTTTCTATAGATAATTGTTACTACTATGAGTTGAAGAAATTAACTATGAACTAGTAAATTTATTGTATGTTATAAATTTTAAATTATACTTTGGAAATTTAACTATGAAAATTAATAGTATAATTATAAATAAGTATTAAGATAAGAAGAGCTAGGCATTAAGCCTAGCTCTTTATTCTTTAATATCTATGGCATCTACAGGACATTGATCTCTTCCATCTACAGCTCCAGCTTCAAGATCAGCAGGAACATCTCCATCTATAGCTTCAGCTTTACCATCATCATCAAATGAATAAACATCAGGGCAGACGCCAATACAAGCTCCACAGCTTATACATGTATCTTTGTTTACTATTGCTTCCATATTAACACCTCCTTATTTCTAATATATTTACAAGGTTAGTGTTTGCAGGAATTGATTTCATATACGTAAAAATTAGAAAATTAATCAATGCTATGGACATATGGGTTAGAGTAAATATATTTTTAAAAATTATTTATTTAATACACACTTGTGCATATAAATAATCAAAATGTGTGGATAATTTAAGTTTTAAAGTAAAATAATTCAATAAATGTATTATATATAATTGAATTGTAGTATAATATTTATGTTGACATTGTCGGATTGGTTGACAAGTCTAAGTATGGAAGGAGTTGTTAGAATGAATAAAATCAATAGGTGGTTTTCCGACTAAATTTGAGGAATAAGAAAATAAATTTAGATTAAAACTTATTCCTCACTAAGGGAGTGTAGGAATATGATGAAGTTAAAAAACTTGATATGTGATACTGACGAAGTTGCAAATGAAATTCTAAAAAATTGGCAGCATGATAGTGAAAGTTTAAAATTTTGGCGTGGAAGTGCAAACTATGTGTATCTTTTTATGTATGAAAATCAAAAATATTGGTTGAGATTTTCGAAGAAAGATGAAAATTCATTAGATCTAATAAAGGCTGAAATGGAGTTTATATTGTATTTAAATAATAGTGATTACCCATTTGTAAGACCGATTAAGTCTAAAAAAGACAGATATATTGAAGTTGTTAAAATTGGATCAGAAGAATATTATGCTGTGGTATTTAGTGATGCACAAGGTATTAATTTGGATATTGATGTTATGACAGAATCACAGTTTGAAGTTTGGGGAAAGACTCTTGCTTCTTTGCATAATTTATCTAAGAATTTTAAACCTAAAAAATATGTTCGTAATAACTGGAAAGAAATTTTAAAATTTGCAGGGGATATATTATCTGATTTACCAGAGGAGAAAGAGGCTATAAATGAACTAAGTATGGTAGAGAAGTGGTTAAATTCTTTATCAGTGACAAGTGATAATTATGGCTTAATACACTATGATTTTGAACTGGATAATATTTTTTTTAATGAACAATTAAATAAATTTAATGTTATTGACTTTGATAGTTCTATGTATCATTGGTATGTTATGGATATAGTGTGTGCTTTAGGAGATTTAGATGAATTAGAAAGTTCAAAGGCAGAAATGGGATTACAATATTTTTTAAAAGGATATTGCTCTATTAGAGATATAAAAGATGAAGATATAAAACTTTTGCCTAAATTTAAGCGATTTA